>Ga0209482_1000347_pt1 | contig 41419 bp, 39 predicted proteins | sample CoawatmetaG10DNA_FD_187512 | JGI IMG/M metagenome (GOLD analysis project Ga0209482, IMG submission 187512) | Marine microbial communities from the West Antarctic Peninsula - Coastal water metaG104-DNA (SPAdes) (version 2) | ecosystem: Environmental > Aquatic > Marine > Coastal ...
CAATTGAAAATTTATCAAATTTTTTCAATGATTTAGAAATCACGCTAATAGGCTCAATTGCTTCAATTGAAACTTTGCAAGGCCATCCAAAAGTTATTCAATCATTTGTTTTAGATAAGAATTATTTTAATTTATATTGGACTGTTAAAAGTTTTGGTAAATTTGATGCTTTTCTATCTTTTAGAGGCTCTATCCGCTCAAAGTTTATTAAATCTTTTATATCATCTAAAAAAAAATATCAATTTAATAAAAATAAATATAAAAAAGGCCATCAAGTAGAAAAATATAATAATTTTGTTAATGATTTATGTAATCTAATTTCAAATCCAGGTGAGTTGATATTGCCTGTACAAAAAAAAATAAAAGACACAAAAAAGAAAATATTGGGTATTAATCCTGGGGCCAATTATGGAAATGCTAAGCGCTGGTATCCAAAAGAATTTGCTGATGTTGCTATTGATTTATCAAGTCATTATGATGTGCTTATTTTTGGTGGAGAGGGTGAAAAAGAGATTGCCTTAGATATCGAAATGTATTTAATAGAAAAAGGTATCTCTAATTATCAAAATTTATGTGGAAAAACTTCAATTAGTGAACTATTTAGTCAAATTTCAAATCTAGACTTATTTGTAACTGGCGATAGTGGACCAATGCATATTGCAGCTGCTTATAAAATCCCAACAGTCACAATCTTCGGGCCCACAAATGATGCTGAAACTTCGCAATGGATGAATGAAAAAAGCGTGATTGTTAAGAAGAATTTAGACTGTCAGCCATGTATGAAAAGGGTGTGTCCACTTAAACATCATAAATGTATGAAGATGGTTAAGGCATCAGATGTCCTAGAAGCAGTTAAGGCCTTAAATTAGGCCTTAAATTCTTGGTCAATTAAGTGGCAAATTGTATGACCAATAATAATATGCATTTCTTGAATTCGAGGAGTATCTTTAGAGGGCGCAACTATGTTGATAGTGCAAATTTTATTCATTTCTCCGCCAGCGTGACCGCTAAATCCAATTGTACTGCAGTTTAATCTAGATGCGAGTTTAAGCGCTCTAATAACATTTTCACTTTTGCCACTTGTGCTAATTCCAATTGCCACATCTCCGTGATTTGCTAGAGCTTCAACTTGGCGGTCGAATAAATGCTTATAACCAAAATCATTTCCAATTGCTGTAAGAGTTGATGTGTCAGTTGTTAGGGCAATTGCAAACATACCTTTGCGATCAGTTTTATATCTTCCAACTATTTCTGCAGCAATGTGTTGAGCATCTGCAGCACTTCCACCATTTCCAAATATTAAAATCTTTCCACCATTCTTTAGGCAATCAATGCATATCTGAGCAGAAGTGGCAACAGCATCAGTTAGACTATGAAGTGAGCTTACGGCTTTTATATGTTCATTGAATTCATTTTTGATAATATCTTTCATGCCTTTTGTATCCTTTTGATAGTTTTAGAGGTACTTTTACCTGGTATAAATTTTACTAGTTTTAGTTCTTTTGCAATCTCTTGACCTATCACTTCTTTACCCTGATAATCACCTCCCTTGACCAATACATCTGGCTTAATAAGTTTGATTAAATCTAAAGGAGTGTCTTCATTAAATATTACTACATAGTCAACCACTTCGAGTGACGCAAGAATATAGGCACGATCAGTCTGGTTATTTATTGGGCGATTTTTACCTTTTATTCTTCGAATTGAATGATCTGAATTAAGGCCTAAAATTAATACATCACCAAAACTTTTAGCTTTCTCTAAGTATTTTATATGTCCAATATGCAAAATATCAAAACATCCATTAGTAAATATAATTTTGCGATCTTTGTTTTTCAATTGATTAATAATAGAAGATATCTCATTCCAGGTTTTAATGTGCTCATAACTGTTGGATTTATTTAGGCTTGATTCATACTCTATTATTTCGTTAAGTGAAGTTGTTGCTGATCCAATTTTTCCAACTACAACGCCTGAGGCTAGATTGGCAAATTTAACAGCCTCATCAATATTCTTATTACATGATAATGCAAAGCCTAGGGAGGCTAGGATAGTATCACCTGCCCCAGTTACATCAAATACTTCTTTGGCAGCAGTGGGGTGAACCCGTAATTCAGTATCAAAAATAGCTACACCTTGCGCACTTAAGGTGATCAGTGAAACTTCCAAATTACATTGTTCTTTAAGACTCTTAATGGCTTTAGTAAGAGTCATATTATTGTTTATAACAGAATGTGTTGCCTCTTCAGCTTCTTTTTTGTTAGGAGTTAGTAGATAAGCGCCATTGTATTTTGAATAATCTAGGCCTTTTGGATCGACTAATATTTTTTTTTTGTTTTTATTAGCAATGCTAATTAACGATTGAGTTAGGTTGAAAGTCAATAAGCCTTTGCCATAATCTGATAGGAGTATGACGTCATAATTATTAAGAATCGATTTAAAGAGTTCAAAAATAGCTGTTTGTGATTTATTATTAATCTCATCAGAGTTTTCACGGTCATATCGAATTACTTGTTGATGTGCAGCAATTATTCTACTTTTCCTAGTAATAACTCGATTTTTTTGAGTGATTAAGTATTGAGTATCTACCTTAATACCTTTTAGCAATCCTTTTAGCTCTTCTGATGCTTCACATTCACCAATCACACTCATGATATCAGCCTCTGCCCCAAGTGCTTTAAGATTATTGATTACATTGCCTGCACCACCAAGAACTGTACTTTCACTATCAACATTAATTACTTGCACAGGTGCCTCTGGTGATATACGGCTGCATGAGCCCCATAGGTAGTGGTCAATCATTAGATCACCAATAACTAAAATTTTAGGAGTTTTATTTTTTAAATCAATCATTAATTTCAGTACCATGTAAGCGTAAAATTTCAGGAATATAGGCCTTAATACCTTTTTCTAAAGAAAACTTTGGCTCAAAACCTAAATTTTTCTTAGTGCTTGAAATATCTGCTTGGGTATTCATCTGATATCCATTGAAGGGATTTTTAAAATATTCAGTTCCAAGATCAGAACCAAGTTCTTTTTGCAAGATATCTGCAATTTCTTGAAAATTTCTTGGAATACCTGTTCCGACATTATAGGTACCATTATGTCGGGCTGAGCATGCTTTGATATTAGCTTGAATAACATCATCAATATAAATAAAATCACGTGATATTTGATGTGAATTTTCAAATAAACGAGGTGCTTTACCACTTAAAATTTGATGACCAAGCTGAATTACCATGGAAGAGGTTTTTTCTTTATAAAATTCATGCGGTCCATATACATTAAAAAATCTTAGACCCATTATCACCATATCTGGATTTTCTGTTGAATATCGATTAGCAATTTGATCTATGATATATTTGCTAAAACCATAAGGATTTTCGGGATTCTCTTTACCCACTATTTGTGGTGAAGGTAGATTACCGTATGTGGCTGCTGAACTTGCATAAACCATCATAGCCTCGTCTTTTTTTGCTATTGCTAATAAATCATAAAATGAGTTAACATTTGTCTTCATTACTATTTCCTCGTCATAAACACGAGTGTCAGAAATTGCAGCATGATGAAAGATGAAATCAAATTTATAATCGTCAAGTAAGGCTAAATCATTTTTATTATTAATATTTCCACAGATGATATAACCCTTAAAGCCAATCAAGTTTTTATAATGTCCAAAGCTTTTAAAATTTCCATTAGAAAAGGTTTCATTATTTCTAAAGCAGTCAAATACAATAATTTTAGAATTTACGAAGTTTTTTTGTAAATAAAAAGCCAAATTACTTCCAATAAATCCTGCACCACCAGTAATTAGAATGGTTTTATTGTTGAAATCTATATTCTTATAAGTCATATTTTATTAATTTTTTTTAATTATAGAGCATCATTAATTACCATAATTGAAGAAACAAAAAAAACGATAAACAGTAACTAATAGTTTTAAAATATATTTATTAGTATGTGTTTAAATTATTACAGGAATTTAGTTACATAATAGTAGATAAAGTTATATTTAAAAATACATGTTAATGTAATTGTTAATACATTGCATGTTGTTAAATAAAGCTTATTCAATCGTTGAACACAATTAATCTATATGATATACTAATATTTCAGGCAGACCTTTTGTTCTTCAATTAATGCTTTAGATAATGAAACAAAATTAGTAGTAATAGAAGATTTAGAATTTTAATCATTACTTACAGGCTAAGCGCTCTCAAAATAATCTAATAAATAGATGGTATTAAACATTGAAGTCAATGGCGATTTAAATCAGTCACATAAGGCATAAATAAAAATATGAAAGCACTAATAACGGGCGGGGCAGGCTTTATAGGTAGCCACCTGTCAGATAAATTAATTGAGTCAGGGCATGAGGTAGTTGTCATAGATAACCTAGCAAATGGAAGAATGGCTAATATAAAGCATCTCCTAGATAATAAAAATTTCAAGTTTTATGAGTTTGACATAATTAATTTAGAAGATATCAGGCCAATTTTTAAAGGTGTTGATTGGGTATTTCACCTAGCAGGTATTGGTGATATAGTGCCTTCTATTGAAAACCCAAAAGACTATTATGACTGTAATGTTACAGGTACTTTTAATGTTCTTGAGTCTTCCAGAAAGGCAGGAGTAAAAAAGATAGTCTATGCTGCATCATCCACATGTTATGGAATTCCAGATAGCTATCCTACTGAAGAAATAGCTGATATTCGACCACAATTCCCTTATGCACTAACAAAAAATATGGGTGAAAATTTGATCATGCATTGGTCACAAACCTATGATATGCCAGCTATTTCACTGCGTCTCTTTAACGTTTATGGTCCTCGTTCTAGAACATCTGGAGCTTATGGAGCCGTCTTTGGAGTATTTTTGGCTCAAAAATTGGCAGATAAACCTTTTACTATTGTTGGTGATGGGGAGCAAACTCGTGACTTCACATTTGTTTCCGACATTGCTGCAGCCTTTATTGCTGCAGCTGAAGCTGATGTAAGCGGTGAAATCATCAATATTGGTTCAGACAATACCTATAGCGTAAATCGTCTAGTAGAGCTTTTAGATGGAAAAGATGTAGTGCATATCCCTAAGCGGCCTGGAGAACCAGACTGTACTTGGGCTAATATTTCCAAAGCTAGGAGGCTTTTAAACTGGAAGCCAAAAGTTAGCTTAGAAGAAGGTGTTGCTGTTGTGCTGGATAATATTGACTTCTGGCGTGAAGCGCCATTATGGACCCCTGAAAGTATTGCTGATGCAACAAAGAATTGGTTCAAATATTTGGGTTAATGGAAATTAATGCATTATTATTAGCTGCTGGTGAAGGAACTCGCCTTCGACCTCTTACACTTGATTGGCCAAAGTGCCTCATGCCCATAAATGGTCGACCATTACTTGAGTATTGGATATTGCTCCTAGAACAATTACGTATCCAAAATATTCTTGTGAATACCCACTATAAAAAAGAAATTATGAAGGAGTTTCTTGATCGAGAGCGATTTAATGGATTGGTCAGTTATGTATATGAATCTAAATTTTTGGGAACTGGTGGAACCCTTCTTGAAAATATAGATTTTTTTCGAGATAAAATAACTTTGTTTATTCATGCTGATAACTGGTGTCATTGTGATTTTGAGGCTTTTATAGATTTTCATTCTAATCATAGGCCAGCTAATACCATCATGACAATGATGACTTTCCGCACAGCAACCCCCTCTAGTTGTGGGATTGTGGAGTTAGATAATGCGGGGATTGTTCAAAAATTTCACGAAAAGGTTAAAAAACCACCTGGAAACTTAGCTAATGCAGCAATTTATCTTCTTGAGCCAGAAGTTTTAGATTTACTTCAAAGCTTATCTAGTGTGAGTGATTTTGATGTTGATGTAATGCCCAGCTTGCTAGGGAAAATTGCTACATGGGAAAACACTAATATTCATAGAGATATTGGAACATTAGACTCTTTATTAGAAGCGCAAAATGACTCTGTTCCTTCCCTTGATTCTTCAAATCCAGATGATTGGCAGAGAAATTTTGAAAATAATTTAATCCATAAAAGTTTAAAAGTATAAAAAATAAGTGCTAGATAAATTAATGATATTTTTCCTGGTTAAAAATAAATAAAATTTTAACTATTTGTAAAAATATATAGTTTTAACACTATAAAATTCAATTTAATGTTTTCATTAATAAGAGCTAATTTATGTGCGGGATAACTGGAACAATATTTACAAAAGATCTTGACTTAAGTTCCAGAGTTGATCCAGATCTGACTCTTTCTAGATTATTTGAATTAAAAAATGAAATAAGTCACCATGAAATCGATAAGCTATTTAATTTCTCAGTAATGTATAAGAGCGATATTAATTTTTTGAACTATTTCGAATCTGAGCGAGAGCAACAAACAATAAAAAATATAGTAAAAATCTTACGTGAAAAATATCAATCGTATTTTGAAAATAATATAACTAATACGAGTCAGAATAGAACAGACTCTTGGCAGGATGATTGTGATAAGATTTTAGATACAATCTGGTTTTTGGATGATGAATTAACTTTTCGTTGTAATTTTGTTAAGAGTTTTCTAGACGAAGATAAAAAACTTCCTATACCAAGGCATTCGCTGCAATTCTTTAAAACATTAAATTCAATTATAAATTCAATAAATCTTTTGGAGATGCGAGGTAGAGATTCTCTTGGTTTGTGCTTCCAATTTGTTCTTGAGTTGAATGATACCAATCTAGAGTGGTATAAAAAGATAGAAATTAATCAACAATTTTTGTCAGCAATTGTGGGGGATAAGATTGTCATTCATGCTGTTTACCGTACCTTTAGTAGAATAGGGGTATTAGGAGAAAACTCAGAAGTAGTGCTCAGTCAACTAAGGACAGATAATACGATTATGGGGCTTATTAAATCAGGCGTATATGATAGTATATCCATTGTTGGCCATACTCGATGGGCCTCTGTTGGACTTGTTAATCAACAAAATATTCACCCCTTGATTAATCTTGCAAAAACAACAGATCAGATTCCAACTATCTTATCTTTTGTAAATGGAGATATATATAACTACAAAGAGATTTATAAGAACATGGTATGGAAGGACGAAGTTGAGTATAACTTGAATGAAGAGAATGATTCTATTGGCTTATCCTATTTATTTTCGGAAAAAGGGTCTCTTTCAACTCTGGGAAATATTCAGGAAAAATTAATGAACATTGTTGGCTCCTTAACTGGAATTATTCTATCTGATGAAAACCCAGGAAAGGTTCTTCTTTTAAAAAAAGGCAACCAAGGTATGTTCTTGGGCAAGAATAATGATCGTATTTATTTTTCCTCTGATGCATATGGGCTTGTAGATGATTGTGGCCAAGACTATAATTTAGACGATGGGTGTTTTGGTCTACTTGATTCTGGCAGTAATAAATCAGAAATAAAAATACACGGGATTAGTTCTTCTATAGAAAAAACAATAAAAGATGAAAATTATGTCAAACTTACAATAACTTCAAGAGATGTCTCAAGGAAGTCGTATAAGCATTATTTGTTGAAGGAAATATATGAAACTAAAGATATACTCGAGTCAACACTTCGACGATATATAACAACTTAAGAATTAATATATTTCTATGATTAAAGGCGATTTATTACAAATTCCAAAAAAACTACTACATAAATTTCAAGTAAATGAAATAGATGAGGTAGTTATTACAGGAATGGGCACTTGTCATACTGCAGCTGTTGCGATAGCTGCTATTATGAATAATCATCCAGCCATTAAAGAATCAACAATAAGGGTAAAAGCCTATTTGGCAAGTGAATTAAGTGCTTTCCATATTAGAGAAAATATGGACAATACTGTTCTGATTGCGATTGCTCAGTCTGGAACTACAATGGATACAAATGTTGCTGTGAAAATGGCAAGTGAGCAAGGGGCACATACTTTAGCGATTTTAAATAAGAGAGAGGGTGATATTTCTTATTTAGTTGATACAACGCTTTATTTGGGAAATGGAAGAGATATTGAGATTGCAGTTCCCTCAACTAAAACATATGTCTGCCATATTCTTGTAGGCTATATTCTTACATGTTTCCTTGGACAAGAAATAAATAGAAATAGCAGTGACGATTATTTGGCTCTAAAAAAACTTATTGATTTGCCGCAGCAATTATCAGCCATAATAGAAAATTTTCAATCAAATCAAATAGCCATATGCTTGGAAAAGTTTTTGCAAATTCCACATTGGTATGTTGTATATGACAGTCCTGATAGTTATATTGCTGGGATAGAGGCTAGAATTAAACTTTCAGAATGTTGTTATCAATCTGTGCCTCTTTTAAGTGAAAAGGAATTTATAAATGCAGGTGTAAACAATTCTGTTGTTATATTTCTAGCCGGAAGTTCAAGACTGAAGGTCCAAACTTTTTTGGATAAAGCTAATAAGTGTAATAATTATGTTGTGGTAGTAGGTGATAATCAGATAATAAATAAAGCTCGATTGCCAAAAGATTCTATGACCAAAATACCATACGCAGATGGCCCAAGTAATTTAGCAATCTTACCTATGATTATCAATTGTCAGCTATTAGCATATAACATTGCACTCAAGCTTGACAGTAGGCAACATTTTTTTCTGAACTTGGCTGGTGATATTGATAGCCAAATAGATTGTAAGGCTAGGCTACAAGAAATATTGCTTTTTGAAAAAAATGATTCGCGTATGTCAGGCTATCAAAAAGAAAAACTAGATAGTTTAAGAAATAACATATCACAATTTTTGCTTTATTCTAAAAATGAGAGCCTTGATTTGGTTAAGGAAGACTTGTGGTATCTTGCGCGTTATTCGATGAGGCCCATTGATACCATAAAGCATCAGGCAAAGACAATAACTGTTGGGACACAGCGCCAAAAACCAATTTCATCAAATAAGTCTTCAACTATTTTTTCTGGTATTCAAAATAAACTTCCATTCTCTTCGAATTCGTTTAATAAACAACGATCTAATAAATTAATTAAAGCGGCAAATTCGACTATATGGTTAGAAGGGGAAGAAGTAGACTTTAAACTACTAAAGTTTATGGTTAATTTTTTAAATGGTAGCCGTCTTAATTTCGTCAACCTTCCAAATTTTGAATATCATTTTGAAGGGGGCGAGACAGGAAATACTAATGATATTGTTTTCTTAATTAGTCAAAAAGATAAACGAAATACTAATAGCAAGGGAATTTCTAAAAAAGAGAAATTCTCTCTTCTAAACAATCCTGAAACTCAGCAGCTCTTAAACCAACTAGAAATTAATTCTTGTAAAATAGACCATGGTCCAATTCTTTTATTACTTGATGGACTGGGTGCCTGTATTTCTATTATGCGTTTTTTACTAAAAACCTCTGATAATGATAAATTAAATCATTACATCGGCATGTTAGTTGATCAAGTTACCATTTCATTTCATCATTCTGAGAGCTCTGAACATAAGGCACATGTTAAAGAAATTTCTCAAATGTTTAAAAATGCAAAAAATATAAAATTTATTGGAAGTGGAGAAAATTATGATGCTGCTCAATACTTAGCAGCATTATCAATAAAAAAATTCAGCAAACCATTTTCTTTTGATGCTTTAGAGAATCACAAGCATATTGATATGTCTGCTGAAGCGTTAATAATTAATCTAATTTCTGATATTCTGGATGAAAGCTATCAAAATGATGCTTATTCCGAAATTGAAAAAGAAAATGCTCACAATAATATTCCTATAATAATAACCAATTTATTTGATAATAGATTTGATAACATGAATGTTGAAGTTCTTAAGACACCCTGTGTTGCAAAAGAAATTTCACTATTAACTTACATGATACATTTCAAAAAATTACTATTTTAATTATGCATTTATCATCAAACAAAATTAAAGAAAATTTCTCATATAAAGATGTTGAGTCTATTATTAATAGAATTAATGACTTGAAAATATTAATTATAGGTGACACAATTATAGATGAATATAATTATGTATCTTTTTTGGGAAAGCCTTCAAAGGAAAATATTACTTCAACTCTTTATGAAAAGACAGAAAAAAAAGCTGGTGGTGTATTAACTGCTATTAATATTCTTTCATCATTTTGCAGCAATATTGATTACATTTCTGTAATGGGAGATAATAAAGATGATGAGAAATTTCTTTCAGAATACTCTGCAAAAAATATCAACAAAAAAATAATTTTCAAAAGACCTTACCCAACTACGAAAAAATCAAGATTTGTTTTAGGTGGAAAACAACTTCGAAAACTTTTTGAAGTTTATGAAATGAATGATGAATTAATAGATCAAGCTATTGAAGGACAAATAGTAAAATATCTTGATAAAAATCTTGAAGATTATGACTTAGTTATTGTTCAAGACTATGGTCATGGACTTATTACGAAAAAAATTATTTCTAAACTAGAAGATAAATCAAATTTTTTAGCTGTAAATGCACAAATTAATTCTGGAAATTTTGGATACAATATTATTACAAAATATCAACAGGCAGAATATTATTGTTTGGATCTTCCTGAGGCCCGCATGGCTGTAAATAGTAAATACATGGACCCAGAAGTAATACCACAAAAGCTTCTTGATTTAACTAAAGGACAGTACGTTGCTATGACAATGGGAAAAAAAGGGAGTATTTCTTGTAATGTATCTGGTGACAGTTGTCACTCACACGCACTTGAATATGAAGGTCAGATTGTTGATACAATGAGTGCAGGTGACTCTTACTATGCTTTATCAGCTCCAGTTTTACTTCTTTCTAATTCAATCCAACTTGCAGCATTAGCAGGAAATGTTGCTGGTGCTATGAAAGTAGGTGTTTCAGGCATGCATGACTTAATAGATAAAAAAGTTTTTTTAAAGAAAATCAAATCACAAATAAATTCATAAACCTATAGGATTTAATATTTAGGTAAAATTCAACATTTATTTAGAAGTATTGCTATGAGAGTTATTTATAGATATTAATAATGGTATTAAAATGGGAAGTCAAGAACTATAAATATAGTAAGAAGATTTTAAAGAATTAATTTGAAGTTAATGAATTAAGAATTATAAAAAAATTTTAAAAATAAGGAAATTTATGAAAAAAGTATTTGTCACAGGTGGTGCGGGATATGTTGGAGCTGTTTTGGTTCCTCATTTACTTGAACAGGGCTTTGAAGTTACTGTTCTAGATCTTATGATCTATGGTGAGCATGTATTACAAAAACATGAAAATCTCAATGCTGTTAAAGGAGATATTAGGGATCAAGATTTATTAAAAAAACTAATACCTGGGCATGATGCAGTAATACATTTGGCATGTATTTCAAATGATCCCAGCTTTGAAATGAATCCTGAGTTGGGTAAAAGCATAAATCTGGATTCTTTTAGGCCTTTAGTAGAAATCTCTAAGAACGCTAAAGTTAAACGCTTTTTTTATGCATCTTCTTCTAGTGTATACGGTATTAAAGATGAGCCCAATGTTCATGAAGAAATGGAATTAGAGCCTCTTACTGATTACTCAATTTTTAAGGCAGACTGTGAAAAAATATTGGCGGAATATCAGTCAGATGATTTTACTACTACAACCATTCGCCCAGCTACTGTTTGTGGTTATTCCCCTCGCCAGCGACTTGACGTGGTTGTAAATATATTAACTAATTTAGCTTACCACAAAAGAGAGATTTCAATTTTTGGAGGAGACCAGCTGCGTCCAAATATTCATATTAAGGATATGGTTGAAGCTTATATGGTCCTCCTTAGGGCTCCTAAAGAAAAGATTGCTGGTAAAATTTATAATGCAGGGTATGAGAATCACTCAGTAAAAGATATTGCCCAAACTGTTAAAAATACTGTTGGGGATGATGTAAAACTTGTTACATCGCATTCGGATGATAATCGATCTTATCATATTTCTTCTAAGAAAATTCAAACTGAACTTGGCTTTGTGGCAAAACACACTATTCGAGATGCTGTAGAAGATTTGTGCCAAGCTTTTGATAACAATTTATTGCCAAATTCTCTTGATGATGAAATGTATTTTAATATTAAGAGAATGAATAACTTGGAGTTAAATTAGTCATGAAAGTAAGGTATTCATATCTACCTCAGCAATTTGAAGATTGTGAGGATCTATGGCAAGATCTAAAAGATTTTGTTGCTACAGGTGATTTTACTTTAGGAGAGCCATTGACGCGCTTTGAAGAAAGCTTTGCTACATTAATTGGAACTAAATATGCAATAGGAGTGAATTCTGGGACCGATGCAATTAAGTTATCCTTAAAAGCTATGAACATTGGCCCTGGTGATGAGGTTATTACAGCTGCAAATACATATGTAGCGACAGTTGGTGCAATATGTGAACTTGGTGCTACTCCTGTATTCGTTGACTGTAATGACACTTTTTGCATGGATACTGCTTTGGTAGAAGAGAAGATTACAAAAAAAACTAAAGCCTTATTACCTGTTCACTACACTGGTTATATGACTGATATGAGGGTTTTGAATCGACTTTCTGAAAAGTATAATATCCCAATCGTAGAAGATGCATGCCAATCAATTTTAGGTGCAATTGATGGAAAAAATGCTGGAACATGGGGAAAGACTGGTGCATTCTCACTTCATCCACTTAAAAATATAAATGTGTGGTCTGACGGTGGAGTAATTGTTACGGACGATGAAGAGCTTTATAAGACGCTTAGACTGATAAGAAATCATGGCTTTGAGAATCGTGATACCGTTGTCATGATGGGCTGTAATTCAAGGCTAGATACAATTCAAGCTGTTGTTGGAAATTGGATACTTCCTCAGGCTAAGTCTATTTCTGATAAGCGAATTAAAAATGCAAAGTATCTTGATAACGGGCTTCAAAAAATAAATGAAATATCTATTCCTTATAGGCCAGAAGATTTTCGTTTGGTTTTCCACCTTTATATTATTTTTGCAAAAGACAGAGATGGTCTTTTAGAGTATTGCCTTGATAAAGGCATAGATGTAAAAATTCATTACCCAATTCCTATTTACAAACAATCTGCCTTAGGTTATTTAGGCTATAAGGAGGGTGATTTTCCAGTGACTGATGCACATGTAGAAAAAATAATTACTTTCCCTTGTGATCAACATCTAGAGCAAGCTCAATTAGATTATATTATTTCTACTGTTTCTACATACTATGAAAAGTAGTGTAACAAGAATTCCTTATGTGAATATTCAAAAACAATGGCTAGATGAGCGGGATGAGCTTTTGCCTATTATGGATAAAGTATTTGCTAGCGCTCAATTTGTTGGTGGTGAAGAGATAGATAAGTTTGAAGAAAACATAGCTAAGCTTTGTGGTACAAAATATGCGTGTGCACTTAATAGTGGAACTGATGCTTTAATGTTAGCATTGACAATGTCAGGAGTTCGAAAGGGTGATGAGGTAATAACCCCTCCAAATTCTTTTATCGCATCAACCGCAGCAATTGTACATATTGGTGCTATTCCTGTTTTTGTTGATGTTCTTCCAGATCAAAATATTGATCCATCCAAAATTGAAGCAGCCATTACAGGGAAAACTAAGGCAATAATGCCAGTTCACTTAACTGGTAGGATGTGTGATATGGATCCAATTATGCATATTGCAAAAAAACATAATCTAGTTGTTATAGAGGATGCTGCGCAATCTGTTGGTTCTAAATATAAAGGCAAACCTAGTGGTTCAATTGGTGATGTTGGATGTTTCTCTACTCATCCCCTAAAAAATTTAAACGCATGTGGTGATGGTGGTTTTTTAACTACTAACAATGAGAGTATTTTTAAAAAAACAAAGTTATATAGAAATCATGGAACAGCTGATAGAAATATTGTAGATCATTTTGGTTGCGTCTCAAGAATGGATAATCTTCAGGCTGCAATTCTTAACTTTCGATTGAAGAAGCTTGAGAGTATAACGGAAAAAAGAAGAAATAATGCAATGTCATATTTTGATGGAATCAAGAATCAGAATTTATTTTTTCCAAAAGAAAATGAGAAGGAATATAATACTTATCACACTTTTGTTGTTCAAACTCCATATCGAGATGAGCTGAAAGAGTACCTATCTTTAAATGGTATAGACACTGCAATTCATTACCCAGTTCCTATTCATCTTCAGCCAGCTTCAAAAAAATTAGGCTACCAAGTTGGTGATTTTCCAATTACTGAAAAGCAATCTCAGGAGATTTTAACTTTACCAGTAAATCAGCATTTATCCAAAAAGGATTTAGATAGAATAATTAAAGTTATTAATGAATTCCAAAGTGGCTCTTAACCCCTATGAATAGCACTCCTAATGAATTATATTTTTCAATGCTTCGTATTAGAATGGTTGAGGAAAAAATTGCAGAGTTATATTCAGAGCAAGAGATGCGTTGTCCTGTTCATTTGTCTATTGGCCAGGAGGCTGTTGCAGTTGGTGTTTGTGAACACCTTGATCAAAAGGATATTGTAATGAGCGCACATAGAGCGCATGCTCACTATCTTGCTAAAGGAGGTAATTTAAAGTCTATGATTGCGGAGCTATATGGTAAATCAACTGGATGCGCAATGGGCAAAGGTGGATCAATGCACTTAGTGGATTTAAAATGTGGATTTTTTGCTGCGGTACCTATTGTTGGAAGTACGATTCCAATTGCAGTTGGTGTTGCATGGGCTTTCAAATTAAAAAAAAGTAGCAATATAGCTGCAGTTTTTTTAGGTGATGGCTCAACCGAGGAAGGAGTGTTTTTTGAAAGCTTAGACTTTGCTAGTTTAAAAAATGTTCCAATTCTATTTGTTTGTGAAAATAACTCTTACTCTGTCTATTCCCAATTGAATGTTCGTCAAGCTCCAAATAGGAGTATTTCTACCTTATCAGAGAGTCATGGTATTAAAACTTTTACTGGAGATGGTAATAATATTCAGCAAGTCTCAGAAATAACTAAAAAAGCAGTCGAATATATAAAAAAAAATAATGCCCCTGCATTTATTGAGCTAGAAACTTTTCGCTGGCTTGAGCATTGTGGGCCCAATAGCGATGATGATCTTGGGTATAGAAAAGAAGGTGAGCTAGAGCAATGGCTAAAAAGAGATCCTATTGCTTCTTATAAGTCTAGAATAATTTCAGGCCATCAATTAACTGAAAAAGAAATAAGAAAAACTATTGAAGCTATATCTACTGAAATAGATGAGGCTTTTAGATTTGCTAAAGATAGTCCTTTTCCAGATTCAAGCGTTCTCAATCAGCACATTTATAAAGATTAAGGTTTTTATGAGAGAATTAAATTATGCACATGCAATAAAAGAAGCTATAGATTTTTGTCTGGGAGAAGATCAGTCTGTTCTTGTTATTGGACTAGGTGTTCCCGACCCAAAAGGTATTTTTGGAACCACAACTGGACTTCAAGACAAACATGGTAGTGATCGTGTAATGGATATGCCTTTAGCAGAAAATGGAATGACCGGGGTTGTAATTGGTACTTCATTAAATGGATTTAGACCAATATTAACCCATCAAAGAGTTGAATTTGCTCTTTTATCTATGGAGCAATTAGTAAACCAAGCTGCCAAATGGTTCTACATGAATGCTGGGCAGCAGAATGTACCTATTGTTATTCGCCTGATTATTGGAAGAGGGTGGGGAAATGGCGCTCAACATACTCAAAGCTTAGAGTCTTGGTTCGCTCATATCCCAGGTTTAAAGGTTGTTATGCCTTCAAATGCTTTTGATGCTAAAGGATTGTTAATTTCAAGTGTAGAAGATAATAACCCCGTTATCTTTATAGAACATCGATGGCTTCATAACACAATTGATTTCGTTCCAACTGATGGTTATAGAGTTCCTATAGGAAAGGCTAATATTACGCGGGAAGGAAGTGATGTTACAATTGTTACGCATTCCTATATGCTCTTAGAGTCTATAAAATGTGCAGAAGTTCTCTCTACCCAAGGTATTTCAGTTGAAGTTTTAGATCTTCGCACCATAAGGCCTTTAGATACAGAGACTATATTGCTCTCAGTGTCTAAAACATTGCGAGTTGTTGTTGCTGATAATGGATGGGCTCAATTTGGGGTTAGTGCAGAAATTATTTCAATGGTTACTGAAAATATATTTGATAAGCTTTTAAGTGCCCCAGCTAGAATTGGAATTAATGACTCTCCAAGTCCAAGTACTAGAGCTTTGGCTAAAAACTTTTACCCAAGAGCAGATCTAATAGCCAAAAAAATATGTGAAATGATGGATGAGGATCTTGACATAGATATTTTATTTCCTAAATCAGATATGCCCTTAGATATTCCAGATCCATCTTTCACTGGTCCATTTTAATTTTTTTTAGTAAAATTATGATTATTGGTATTATTTCTAGAGGCGCTATTTCAAGAATTTTTTTGCCAATTTTAAAACTGATTAAAATCTTTTATAATTATAAAATTTGTTTAATGCGAACTGATAGGCTTGGTCATCTATCAAATAATACACAATTATTTTTTATACGACATAAGAGAAATTTGATTGAAGATACAAATTATTATTTAATTGCACCTTCTATTAATAGTTCTAAAATAGCAAATAAAGATCTTTTATTGCTTCATATTGAATATACAAAGAATCTTCATAATGTTAGAATTATTACATCAAGTTTTTTTTATTACCTCTTCTTTTACTCTCAAGGGGTTTTAAATGATAAAAGATTCTTTTCCCCGCTAGAGTATAAAAGTAACGAAGTTGAATTTTCATTACAAGAACAGACAGTTTCTTTTACAAATAAGCAACAAGCTTACGGTAATGATATTTTACTTAAAATGAATATCACGCAAAATGACAAGTTAATTTGCATTTATACAAGAGATTCATCTTTTTTAGAAAATATAGATAATAGTGTTGACTGGAGTTATCATGATTATAGAAATACTAATATTGAATCTTATTTAAAAACAATTAAGTTTTTGATTAGTAAAGGCTATAAAGTTGTTAGAATTGGTAGTGAGTATTCTAAAAGTTTAAATTATATTAATGATAATTTTATTGAATATAACCTAAGTAGATTTAAGTCAGGTTTTATGGATCTTTATATGCCTTATATGGCTAGTTTTATTATTGGTTGTAAGTCTGGAGCAACAGACTTATCATTGCTTTTTAATAAACCAATATTGGTTACTGATCTCACTACTTTTGTAGAGGCACCACTTGGTAAAAAAGATCTTTTTATTCAAAAAAAAATAATTGACTTAAATAAAAATATTGTCCCATTCAAAGAATTAGTTGAAAATGAAAAATTCTATACTAACGATGGAAACAAAATGCATTCACTTTATGGGTTAAGTTATATTGATAATACAGAAGATGAAATTCTTGAGGCCACAATTGAAATGTATAACAGAATTGTAAATAATTTTGTACTGAAAGATGAACAAATGGATTTATTAAGACGCTATCACAATGAATATTGCGTTAAGAATAAAAATTCAAGTGAATTTGTTCCAATTTCAGTCAATTGGCTTGAAAAAAATTACGCACTTTACCTTGATCATTAAAAAAAATATAGATTTTATAAAGTCTATCACTTAAGAAGAAAAATAAATAAATTTTATTTTAAATTATTAATCAGTATTTAGTAAATTACAGTTGTTAATATGGATTAAGTTATTGTTGGAGGTTAGTTTATGAATGCTATGCAAAGCAGCCAGTTTCTGAAAACTGAAGATCATCAGGTAAGCAAAGAGTACCTTGATAAGGGATTTTTTATTGGCCCTGCAGCTAATAAAGAAGCACTAGAGTGGATAAGAAAAGCGTTTGAAGCTATAGTCAAAAAAGAGTTAGGAGTTAGTAAGAATATTGACATGATTGATATTTTGAATCTTACTCATGAAAAAATTGATGTAACAGCACTAAATGATTTTAGATTATCAATGATATCAAAAGTTAATGCATTGCCTGGTTTTAGACAAAAGTATTATGAGATTGCTGAACCTTATCTTGATATACTTGTTGGAAATGAGTTAGCAATGCAGTCTAAAGTAAATCTATCAATTCAATTGCCAAATGATGACAGCTCTTTGCTGCCAGTTCATGCTGATACATGGTCAGGAGATTCTCCATTTGAAGTAGTAGTATGGGTTCCACTTGTTGATTGTTATAAAACAAAATCTATGTTTATTCTCCCTCCTAATGAAAGTATTGAGCTAAGTAAAAACTTTACTGAACTAGCTGGCAAAAATACTGAAGATTTGTTTAAGTCAATAGAAAAAAAAATAAATTGGATTGAGATTAACTATGGTGATGTTTTATTGTTCAACCAAAGTTTACCGCACGGCAATAGAGTGAATATGGAGCATGAAACTAGATGGACTATGAATTGTAGATTTAAAGGTCTTTTTACACCTTATAAAGATAAGAAAATAGGGGAGTTTTTTGAACCTATAACATTACGTGCAGCATCGATTTCAGGCTTAAACTATAAGTATCCTGAATTAAAGTGAAGAATTTAAGGGGATATATTTCTAGCAGAGAGTTTATGGGTGAAAGATGCCCTCAACATATTCAAAATATAGTGTTACGTGACTACTGTGTGAAGAATAAACATAAATACTTTTTAAGTGGTGCGGAATATGCTATGAAAAATTCTTACCTAATGCTTAAACAACTAGTAGGAGAAATACCTAAAATTAATGGAATAATTGCCTATAGCTTGTTTCAAATGCCTGAAGTCCAAAGTGAACGCCTGGAAATCTATAATAATATTCTAGAAAAAGATGGAGAAATCCATTTTGCTTTAGAAAGTCTTAAGATTACTTCACGTTTAGATATAAATAGAACCGAAAATATTTGGCTTGTTAGGCAGGAAATGTCGAATTGCCCTTCAAATTTATTTGCAGATTAAAGGTAGATATCTATGGATAATGTTTAAAGAATTGAAAAAGGAGTTAGATATAAATGGGAAAAGAAATTAACTTACTAGAGAATTATCCATATTCAAAAAGAGATATTTCAGGTCGTTTAGCACTAAAAACTGATGAAGATAGGCGCATTGCCCGAAGTTTTGGTAAGGATTTTTTTGATGGAAGTAGATCACATGGATATGGAGGGTTTTCATATGATCCTCGTTTTTGGAGGCCAGTTGCTCCAGTATTTCAAAATCACTGGAGTTTAAAAGATGGTGATTCATTGCTAGATATTGGTTGTGCTAAGGGTTTTATGCTTTATGACTTGCAAGAATTAATCCCTGAATTAAAAATTTTAGGTATTGATATTTCTGAGTATGCTATTGCTAATGCTAAGGATGAGGTAAAGGAATTTTGTAAAGTAGCTAATGCAACCCAATTACCATTTCCTGACAAAAGTATAGATGTTGCTATTTCGATAACTACCTTACATAATTTAGAAGAAAGAGATTTGATTTGCGCTTTATTAGAAATTGAAAGAGTGACTAAAAGAGGCAGTTTTATAACCTTAGATGCATATAGAAATAATGATGAAAAAGAAAGAATGGAGGCATGGAATCTTACTGCAAAAACGGTAATGCATGTTGATTCTTGGAAAGAGTTGTTAAGTGATGTTGGCTTCACTGGAGATTATTACTGGTTTATTCCATAATACTTAATAATGAAAATACTAATAACAGGTGGCTCTGGCTTTATTGGGTCAAACCTAATTCGACATATTTTGCTTAATACTGAACACGAAGTCATTAATGTTGATAAATTAACATATGCTGGTAATGTAAAATCCCTGGAAGATTTAGCGTCAAATAAAAGATATTTTTTTGAGCTTTCTGACATTTGTAATCGAAAAAAAATTGAGAGTATTCTGTATAAATATAAGCCAGATAAGATAATGCATTTGGCGGCCGAATCGCATGTTGATCGTTCTATAGATGATTCAAGTGAATTTATTCAAACTAACATAGTTGGGACACATACTATATTGGAATTAGCAAGAGTTTATTGGCTTCAACTTAATAATTTAAAGAAAGATAGCTTTATTTTCCACCATGTATCGACAGATGAGGTTTATGGAGATTTAGATATACCAGGCGAATTATTTACTGAAAATACACCGTATTCTCCAAGTTCACCATATTCTGCTTCAAAAGCCAGTTCTGATCATTTAGTTAGATCTTGGTATCGCACATATGGGCTTCCAATAGTTATTACGAATTGCTCTAATAATTATGGACCTTATCAATTTCCTGAAAAACTTATACCTTTAGTTATACTCAATTGTATTAATGGAGATTTACTGCCAATATATGGAAAAGGTGATCAAATTAGAGATTGGCTTTATGTTGAAGATCATGTAATAGGGTTGCTGAAGGTTTTAATGTTTGGAGAAGTGGGCGAAACTTATAATATTGGTGGAAATAATGAAAAAACAAATCAAGAAGTGGTTTTTATGATTTGTAAAATCCTAGATAAATTGTTGCCAAATAATTGTGACAACAAAAAAAGCTATAAAGATTTAATAGTTTATGTTGAGGATCGGCCAGGTCATGACAAAAGATATGCAGTTGACTCTTCCAAGATTAGAAAAAATTTAAACTATTTACCAGAAGAAGTTTTTGAGTCTGGGTTACTTAAGACTATTAAATGGTATTTAGCTAATAATGAATGGTGTAAAGGAGTTTTAGATGGTTCATATCAAGGTGAAAGACTGGGATTAATGGGAGGATCAAAACTATGAAAGGAATTGTTTTAGCTGGAGGCTCAGGAACTCGCTTGTACCCTCTGACAAGTGCTATCTCAAAACAACTTCTACCTGTATATGATAAGCCAATGATTTATTATCCAATTTCAGTTTTAATGTTGGCTGGAATTAGAGAGATATTAATTATTAGTACCCCTAAAGACTTACCATTATTTAAAAAAATTTTTGGAAATGGCTCTCAATTCGGTATTTCTTTAAGTTATGAAGAGCAACTTTTACCAAATGGTATAGCCGAGGCATTTATAATTGGGGAAGAGTTTATAGGAAGTGATAGTGTTTGCTTAATTCTTGGGGATAATATTTTTTATGGACAAGGGTTTAGTGAAACTATTCAAAAGATATCCTCCTTAAATATTGGAGGTACTGTATTTGCATATCGAGTTTTAAGCCCTGAAAATTTTGGCGTTGTTGAAATTGATTCTGATGGTTTGGCAATTTCTATTGAAGAGAAACCAATATCACCCAAATCTAACTATGCTGTTACTGGCCTTTATTTTTATGATAATGACGTGATAAGTATTGCTAAGGCAATTCGTCCGTCTGAGCGTGGCGAATTGGAAATTACCTCTATAAATAAAGTTTATATGGATAGAGGTGATTTGAATGTTGAGATATTAGGAAGGGGTTTTGCTTGGCTTGATACTGGAACTCATGTGTCTATTTTAGAGGCCTCACAATTTGTACATACACTTGAAAAACGTCAAGGTTTTAAAATCGCATGTATTGAAGAAATTTCTTGGCGAAATAAATGGATTAGTAATTTACAAATGGTTGAGCATATAAAATTACATTCTAATAATGAATATGGTCAGTATTTAAATCTAATTTTAGAAGAAAAGAACTAAGGAAAAAATATGAATAATTGTTTAATATGTAACAGTGAGTTTACTCCATTTGTTGATTTTGGTGATATGCCAATTGCAAATGCATTTTCGACAAAAGAAGAGTTAGAGGATGAGTATACATTTCCAATGAAAGTTGGATTTTGCAGTAATTGCAAAATGGTCCAGTTAGTTGAGCAGCCAGATCGAGAAAAAATGTTTCATGAAAACTATGCTTTTTTTTCTTCAACTTCAAATTATATGCAAAAACACTTTAGATTGTTTTCAGAATCCGTTTCTGAACTTCAAGGATTAAATGAAAAATCATTTATAGTTGAGATTGGTTGTAATGATGGAATTCTTTTACAAAACTTTACTGCTAAAAATATTCCTTCACTTGGAATTGAGCCTTCAAAAAATGTTTCAGAAGTTGCACAAAATAAAGGTATTAATGTTTTAACTGAGTTTTTTGATCAGCCCTTAGCAGAAGACATTTTAAAGAAGTATCAGAAAGCTGATGCAATCTTAAGTGCTAATGTCATGTGTCACATTCCTTATATTCACTCTATTTATGATGGAGTAAAGACACTCCTGAATGACAGCGGAGTTTTTATATTTGAAGATCCCTATTTAGGGGAAATTATTGAAAAAACTTCATTTGATCAAATTTATGATGAGCATGTTTTTTTGTTTTCAGCACTCTCAATAAGCAATCTTGCAAATATGCATGATCTTGAGTTAATTAATGTAGAGCCTCAAATAACTCATGGAGGCTCGATGCGTTATACGTTGGCCCATAAAGGTATGAAGAAAATCTCTCAAAATGTAGTAAATTTAATCAAGCAAGAGGAGAAATTAGGTTTAGATCATAATAATGCATATCTTGGCTTTACAGATAGTGTAAATATGATTAAACATGATTTAAATGAGCTTCTGAATAATCTTAAAATTCAGGGAAAAAAAGTTGTTGCATATGGGGCTACCTCAAAAAGTACTACTGTTACGAACTATTTTGGTATTCGTTCTGATTTAGTTGAAGCTATTTATGACACTACACCAATTAAGCATAATAAATTATCACCAGGAGCTCATATTCCTGTTTTGCCATATGAGCAATTTCATCAAAGCAACCCAGATTATGTGTTACTTTTTGCTTGGAACCACGCAACAGAAATTATGAAAAAAGAGCAAGATTTTATGACTAAGGGCAAATATTGGATTACGTATATTCCTGAAGTGAAGGTTATTTCAGAATGATCTTTTGTGCTAATCCGGCTTCACAGTTTCGAAGTTATCAAGTTGAGATAGAAAAAGCGGTTCTTGCTGTGATGAGAGGTAATAATTATATTCTAGGTAGAGAGGTTTCTGCCTTGGAAGAAGAGTTTGCAAATTATATTGAAACAACTTTCGCAATTGGTGTTGCAAATGGAACTGATGCAATTGAAATTTCACTAAGGGCTTTAGAAATTGGTCCGGGCGATGAAGTGATTACGGTTTCCCATACAGCTGTTGCAACAGTAGCTGCTATTGAAGCAACTGGCGCAACAGCTGTTTTAGTAGATATAGAGCCAGTACTTTACACTCTAAACTCAATTCAATTAAGCGAAGTTTTTACAGAAAGGACAAAGGCAGTTATTGCTGTTCATTTATATGGCCAGTCTGCCGATTTAGATGCTATTTCAAGTTTTTGTAAAATTAATAAATTATTTTTAATTGAAGACGTCTCTCAGGCTCATGGAGCTAAATATAAAGGTAAACGTTTAGGTGGTATTGGTCATTTAGGGTGTTTTAGTTGCTATCCTACGAAAAACCTAGGGGCAATTGGTGATGCAGGGATAATCACCACAAATGATGAAACTTTGGCAAAAAAAATTCGCATGCTCAGAGAGTATGGATGGGATAATCGTATCAGTAAAATTGTTGGCAGGAATTCAAGGTTAGATGAAATACAGGCTGCAATTCTTAGAGTCAAATTAAAATATTTAGACATAGATAATGCAAAAAGAGTTAATTTAGCTAACTACTATAATAAACAACTTTCTAATTTACCTATAGTACTGCCAGTAATACGGGAAGAGGGAAATTCAGTTTATCATTTATTTGTTGTTCAAGTAGATAAGCGAGATGAACTCCTTGAGAGTTTAAAACAGAAAAATATTTATTTAGGTATACATTACCCTAGTCCAGTTCATCGCCAACCTGCCTATAAGAATAGAGTATTAAGAGCTGTTGATTTGAGTGTTACTGAGAATTTGGTTGAAAGAATAGTCTCTTTGCCAATATATCCAGAATTTAAAGTAAATGATGCACAAAAAGTTGTTGAAGCTATTGCTCTTTTTGAAAATAATTAAAGCTTTCTATAACAAATAAAAATAGAATGGAAGAACTTGAAAGGGTTTATGTAATAGTTATTAAAAAGAATCTAGAGAAAAAAATATTTTTCAATAAGTTTAATTTTCAAAAGGTATAAAAGTATGCAAATAATAGACGGCACATTATTTTCTTTTGATACTTCTAAAATAAAACTTAGAGAGTTAATTTTAGAACATTTTGAAGCGGAGAATATTCAAGAGATTATCGAAAAAAATAAGAATGAGATAATATATAAGCGCTTATATGAACTTCAAAAAAATAGTAAATTTTTAGTCTTTTTTTCTTCTCTTTTGACTCAATTATCTATTAATTTAGAAGAAAGTGAATTTTTCTATCAATCGATTCCCTCTTTTAGAATTCATAGAGTGAAAGGTGTTTCAGTGAATTATCATAACGATGTTATGTATGGACATGGAGAGAAAGTTATCAATGTATGGCTGCCTCTTAATGATACTAATAAAAAGAATGCTTTACATATTTCAAATATTGACACTTCTAAGAAACTTCTTAGAAAGATTAAAGATGAAAAATTATCATTAACACAAACTAATGATCTTGTAAGGTCATATTGTGCTCCCCAGTTGGTTCGCTATGGTCAAATTATGCTATTTAATACAATGACAATGCATGGTACTGAATTAAACACTTCGAAAGAACATAGACTGTCATTTGATTTTAGAATATTGCCTCTTAACGGAGATTCAGGCTCTAAAGTATTAAATGATTTTTTTAAAAGTTATTCGCCAGAAGTTGCCAAACCTAGAGAAAAAATTCCTTGTACTTATTATTTGAATAAGAACAACCCATTATTAAAAAATTGTAGTCATTTTGTTCAGCGTGAAATAATAAATATGTATGCAAATGAAAACAGTTTAACTCTCGAAGGTAGAGAGGAGAGTGAAATTTATGATTTTAATCATTATCCTGTAATATTTCACTATTTAAATGATAATAAAACAAATGATATTGTTATGGCCAGTATTCTTTGCTTGCCTAGTGATTTAAAATTAAGAACTGAAGTATTATCATCTGCTAGAAAAAATAATGTAAATTTACATTTCTGCATGGAAAATAAAGTTAGTAATAATTTTTCAATTGATGATGCAAATAGTTATTATGAATTATTATTAAAAGCTGAAAAGTTTCTTTAAATACCCTTTTATGAAAGTAAACAAAACAAAATTACAAGGTCTTTTAACTATTGAGTTAGATTGTTTCAAGGATTCACGAGGTTTTTTCCTTGAATCTTATAATGAGAAGCGCTATAAAGAAAATGGAATTACTGATAGCTTTGTACAAGAAAATCATTCGCGCTCTTCTATAGGTGTTTTACGAGGAATGCACTATCAATTAAGGAAACCACAGGCTCAAATTGTTACTATAATGCATGGTAGCGTATATTATGTATGTGTAGATGTCAGAAAAGGTTCGAACACTTTTGGCACATGGCACGGTGTAGAGTTAAATGATAGAGGTATCATGCAATTGTATATGGCCCCTGGCTTTGCTGGGGGGTTTTTAGTTTTAAGTGAATTAGCAGATTTACATTATAATGTTAGCGAATTTTATGATCCTTATGATGAAAGAGGGTTGTTATGGAGTGATTCTGATATTGGTATTAATTGGTCTACCTCTAGTCCCAAAATTAATGCGCGAGATAGTGAGTTTTCAAAATTAGTTAATATTGCAAGTGACTCTTTACCATTAATGAAAAATAACTCATGAAGATATTAGTCTTCGTATCCAAATTAACTGGCCTTAAGTTGCTGGATATTTTTTTTGATAGATACAATGATGATGACTACTTATTTGTTGTTTCTGATCCAGACTCAGAAAAAATTATTGAAACTATCACAATGTATGGGCATAAATATATGCTTTTAAATGATTCCACAATTGATTGGATTAATGAGAAAGACGAAAAAAGTTTTGATTGGCTTTTGAATCTTTGGGGAGGCTATTTTTTCAAGGAAAATTTAATCTCTAAAGCAAAAAAAACTTTAAATATTCACCCTTCTTTTTTACCTTATGGAAGGGGAAGAGATCCAATAGTTTGGGCAATAAGATACGGTTATCCAGCTGGAGTAACTTTGCATGAAATTTCAACAAGTGTTGATGATGGTCCAATATTATATCAAGAAGAGGTGAATTATAATTTTCCAATAACTGGGGGTCAGTTATACAATCAAGTAATAGAAAAATGCTTTGAAGTTTTTACTAACAAATGGCCACTGATTAGAGATAATAACACTTCAGCTTTAGCTCAGTCAGATAAGAAAGGCTATAAAACTTTTAAAAGAAAAGATTTATATAATGATAATGTAATAAATTTAGATAATGATGATATGTCTAAAGATTTATTATTAAGGCTTTTATGTCATGATTTTGGCGATAATTATTCTGTAAAATTATTATATAAAGGAAATAAATACTCACTAAGATTATTAATAGAAAAAATTGAATTAGAGGTTGATAATGAGTGATATGTATATGGCTGGTCCATCTGTTACAGAGGAAGACGCACAAATAGTTTTAGATGCAGTTCGCAATGGATGGTATGGGGAAAAAGCTTACCATTATGTAGAAACTTTTGAAAAAGAGTTCGCAAAATACCATAATCGTAATTTCGCACTTATGACGCCTAATTGCACTTCCTCATTACACTTACTCTTAGAAGGTCTTGGAATAGGTGAGAATGATGAAGTTATTGCTCCAGAATGTACATGGATAGGATCAGTTGCTTGTATAACTTATCAAAATGCAAAAACGGTCTTTGCAGATATTGATTCCGAAAATTGGTGTTTGACTGCTCAAAGTATAGAAAATGCAATTACTCCAAAAACAAAGGCTGTTATTGTAGTTAATCTGTTTGGAAATATGCCTGAGTATGATGAAATTAAGAAAGTTTGTGATAAAAATAATATTTACATGATAGAAGATGCTGCTGAATCATTAGGTTCAGTATATAAAGAAAAAAGAGCAGGAAATTTTGGGATTGGTTCGACTTTTAGCTTTCATAGAACAAAAACAATAACGACTGGTGAAGGTGGTATGCTTTTGTTGGATGATGAGGATTTATTCAATAGATGTAAGTTTTTGAGGGATCATGGAAGAATCCCTGGATCATATTTTAATACTGAAGTAACATTTAAATATATGCCTTTTAATCTTCAAGCAGCATTAGGTTATGCTCAATTTAAGCGTATTGATGAATTGGTTGATAAAAAACGCTGGATATTAAATGGATTTAAAGAACGACTTAGTGGTATCCCAGATTTGCTTTTAAACCCTGAGCCTGAATACATTATCAATGGAGCTTGGACTACTGGGCTTGTTTTTGGAAGGTCTCATAACATGACTCGTGATAAAGCTTTATATGAGATCCCTAAGCTCAATCTACCTGTTCGGCCATTTTTCTATCCTTTAAGTTCACTCCCTGCTTTTAATCGAGAGGAGTGGGGTAGACAAAATAATCCAGTAGCATATGATATTTCTTCACGAGGTATTAATTTACCAGGCGCTTTAAATTTAACTGAGAAAGATTTGGATGCTTATAGCAAGGGTATTTATGATTTACTAGGCATTAAATAAAAATGAAAAAAATTCCATTTTCTAGTATTGAATCTATTTATATTTTATCGTTTCCACATCACATAGATAATTATGGTGAATTAATAGTAATGGAAGGAAATGATATCGTTCCTTTTAATATCTCTAGAATTTTTACTGTAAGTTCTTCAAAGGGCTCCGTTCGTGGCAAACATGCGCATAAAAGATGCAGTCAATTAATGGTTTGTGTTTCAGGAAGTGTTGATATATTATGTGATGACGGAACAAATAATATCAAATATACACTTGATAAGCCAAATATAGGCTTAATGGTGCCACCTGGAATTTGGGCACAACAGACATACAATTATGATAATAGTAGTTTGATTGTGTTATGCGATATGCCTTATGATTCAACAGATTATATTCATAAAATGGAAGATTTTTATAAATTAAAAAATCTTAAGTAGTTTAGAAATATGTTTTTCAAGTCACCCATTCTTTTATAACCAGGAGAAATTAAAATTAAAATTATAGTTACAGGTGCAATTGGACATATAGGGTCTTACATTATTAGAAGCCTTGGATCGCAATTTCCTAGATCCGAGATTGTAATGATTGATAACATGATGACTCAGAGGTTTTCATCTTTGTTTAATCTTCCCAATGAATCAAATTATTCTTTTATTGAGGGAGATGTAAAAACAATAGACTTAAATTTTTTATTTAAAGATGCAGATGTTGTTGTTCATTTGGCAGCAATTACAGATGCTGCAGGAAGCTTTGATAAGGCAGAAGAGCTTGAAGATAACAATTATAAATCTACTTTGGCTGTTGCTCATGCATGCATTGAATCTAATTCATCATTGATTGCGATTTCATCTACTAGTGTTTATGGCACTCAAAATGACGTAGTAGATGAAAATTGTAGCGAGAATGAATTGCAACCTCAAAGCCCATATGCCTCAACAAAACTTAAAGAAGAAAAATTAATAGATCATCTTTCAAAAACTAAGGGCTTAAAAGCAATCCATTGTAGATTTGGAACAATTTTTGGCGCGTCCCGAGGAATGAGATTTCATACTGCAGTGAATAAGTTTTGTTGGCAAGCTTGTATGGGAAAGCCCATTACAGTTTGGTCAACAGCATATGATCAAAAGCGACCTTATCTGGACTTATTAGATGCTTCTCGTGCAATTGAACATATCATTAAAAATAAGATTTTTGATGGACAGATTTATAATGTTTTAACTCAAAATTCTACAGTTCGAGAAGTGATTGAAGTAATTAGTGGTTTTGTGAAAGATGTAAATATTAAATTTGTAGATACTAAAATTATGAATCAACTTTCATATGAAGTTTTGTCAGATAGATTTAAATCTACCAATTTTTCTTTTTCAGGTAATCTTGATAGAGGAATTGAAGAAACAATTTTATTATTAAAAAATTCTAATAAATTAAAATGAGTATTTCTGAAGCATTAAAAATTGAGCATCAATTTCTGATGCCTTTAAAAGAAATATATGACGATGGTCCAATTATTAGCGTTATATTAGATTGTTTTTTTGGTCTTCAGTATATAAAACAATCAGTACAGTCTGTAATTGATCAAGACTTCAATAATGTTGAGTTGATGTTAATTAACAATGGTGCTTCTATAGAAATCTCAACTTATCTTAATGAGATTCATGCAAATAATAAAAATACTTCTTTAATAATTTTTAAAGAAAATCAATTTTCTTGGGGAGATAGAGATAAAGTCATAAGCATATGTTGGAATGCAGCGTTAAATTATTGTAAAGGGGAGTATGTTACTCACTTAGGATATGATGATATGTTTTCAAAAAATTATGCAACAAAAATGATGAAGTTGTTTGAAGGGAGCTCTAATTGTCTTATGGCTAGTCCTTTGCCAATCGTTGTTAATAGTAAAGGTGAGAGGATTGAATCTTCTAATTTACTTTCTACAAATAACCGCCCACGATATGTAGAGGGTAAAAAAGTGGCTCTTGATGTTGTAAACTTTTCACCTGAAAAAATGTTTAGTTCCCCAGGAGAAGTTTTTGTAATAAAAAAAAGTATACTTTTGAAATATTCAGGTTTTGAGCAAGGAATTGATATGCTTCAAATTTTAAAGTATGCTATTCATGGAGATATTGGTTTTGATCCAGATGCCCATGTTTTTTGGAGGCACCATGATTCCCAGACTAATCGACTGGCTTCAGCAAAGGGCCATATAGATGTTAAAGATTTAAAAAAAATTATAAAAAGAAGTGATATTGTAAATATTTGGAAGAATTTTTTCTCCATGTCAGAAGTTTTATTGCTTGAAAAATATTTAAAGCATACCATAATTAAAAAGCCACTTTCTAAAGCACAAAATATGATTTCAGATAAAAACTTATTTGGTTTATTTTTGGTTTTTTTCCATACATCAAGAGAATGTCCTGAATTATTAATAAAAACTATTGTGCATTCAATTAACTTTTCATACAGAATAGTGATGAAAAAAATTAAAATTTTTAAAGTATGAAAAATTATCTTTATATTATTTTTTTGTATTATATTTTTATCTAAATACACAATTCTTATTTGCTAATAATGATATTTTTGAATCTAATTCATAGTTTTTTTAAGAAAAAAAAATGGCTAGTAATGAGTTATTTTTTAGTGACAATTATTGACTCTTTAATTGCATTATTTGCCGTACTTACTCTGGTGCCAGTTATTCAGTTTATGACTTCAGAAAAGTCTGATGAATCAATTGCAACCTTAAATTATTATTTTGATTTACTTAGGTATCTAGGTATTGAGTTTAATTTGATTAACAGCCTAGTGATTTTTCTAATTATGACTGTTATTAGTTCAATTTCAAGTGTAATTCTTTTTTATATTACTAGAATAAATGGCTATGCAATTGTATACGAACTTCGTTCTTGGGCCATTTATAAATTTTATGGACAAGGACTAGCTTTTATCAATGGCTATTCCTTTGGAATTATGCAAAATACTTTTGAAAGAGAGGTAGACAAAGTAGGTGATGCAATTCACTCAGTTCTGCAACTTGTTAGTGCAACAATTTTTACTTTGCTGATGATTTCTTTTTCAATTAGTTTATCTTCTCAAATGACTATTATTATTATTGTTTCATTTGTATTTACTGCGTTTTTATTATCACTTATTGGAAACAAAATTTCTGCATTAAGTTTTATAACAGTAAATTCAGCCAATATATTATCTAGTAAGTTATATGGACCAATGTTGAATGCAAAAAATGTGCTCTCTTTTGCTAGAGAGAAATGGGCTTATGATGTACATAAAAAAGCATTTAAAAATCATGCTCGTGCAGCAATTAATTCCCAAACACTAGCATTTGTATTGCCTGAATTTTTTAAGACTTCATCTGTTTTAATAGCTGTAATGAGTCTTTTTTATTCACTTTCGAGTGGAGAATCCCTAGCTCTTCTGCTTGCAACTCTTGCAGTTTTTATGAGAATGCTACCTAAGATTTCAAATTTTAGTGAATCATATGCTATGATTAAAGAAGCTATGCCAAGTGTCATTCAGTATGATAAATTATTTCCTAAAACAGCTACGAGCCAAACTAATTCTTTAAATAAAAGAATTGGTGGGCTTGTTTCGTCAATTATTTTAGAAAATATTTCATTTTCATATGAAACTCGAAAAAATGTATTGCAAGATATCAATATTGAAATTAAAAAAAATTCTTTTGTAACTTTTGTTGGTCAGTCTGGCTCTGGAAAGACTACTTGTGCAGATGTTATAATGGGTCTTTACTCTCCGACCTCTGGGAGTGTTCTTATAGACGGCTGTTCATTAGATGAAATTGACTTGATAAGTTATCTAGACAAAATTGGCTACGTTCAGCAAGATAGTGTTTTGTTAGATGGTAGTGTGAAGGAAAATCTTTTATGGGCCAATCCTCAAGCCTCTGAAGAAGATATGTGGAAGTCTTTAGAACTAGTATCCATAGATGAATTTATTAAATCTTTACCGAATCAACTAGATGCTTTAGTAGGTGAGAGAGGGGTGTCTATTTCTGGTGGGCAAAAACAAAGAATTGCATTAGCATTAGCTTTAGTTAGAAATCCTGATATTTTAATTCTTGATGAGGTTACCAGTGCCTTAGATCAGGAGTCTGAAAAAATTATCAGACATTCTCTTAATTCGTTATCAAATAAACTAACAATTATTTCGGTAACCCATAGACCGTCTATGGCTCAGCATTCTGATATGATATATGTTTTTGATAAGGGCTCAGTAGTTGAAAGTGGTAATTATAAGAGTTTAATAGAAAAGAAGGGAATTTTCCTTAATCTGATGAGTGGAGATTCATGATGAAAGCATTAGTAACAGGAGCTGATGGCTTTATTGGCTCTCACCTAACAGAGATGCTTATTTCTAAAGGCTATGAAGTTAAAGCTCTTTCGCAATATAACTCCTTTTCTAATTGGGGTTGGCTGGAAAATATAAATTGTTTAGAGCAAGTAGAAGTAATTTCTGGCGATATTCGTGATCCTCATTTTTGCAGAATGATTGTTAAAGATTTGGATATTGTTTTCCATCTAGCTGCTCTCATTGCAATTCCTTACTCATATATTGCTCCAGATAGTTATGTTGATACAAACATCAAAGGTACATTAAATATTTGTCAAGCAGCTAAAGAGAATGGAGGTATACGTGTTATTCAAACCTCAACTAGTGAGGTTTATGGAACTGCTCAGTATGTTCCCATTGACGAAAAACACCCAATGCAGGCTCAATCTCCATACAGTGCTAGTAAAATTGCTGCTGATGCAATGGCAATGAGTTTTTATAATTCTTTTAGTCTCCCTGTAACAATTGCTCGACCATTCAATACTTATGGGCCTCGTCAATCTGCACGTGCCATAATACCCACAATAATCACTCAGATTGCAAATGGTAAAAAGGAAATAAAATTAGGCGATACTTCCCCAACAAGAGATTTTAATTTTGTGGAAGATACTTGTAAGGGTTTCCTTGCTATTGCTGAAAATGATGAAACTATTGGTGAAATCTTTAATATTGGATCAAATACTGAGATTAGTATAGGTGAAACAGTAGAGCTAATAAAAGAGTTGATGCATAGTAATGTTCAATTTATTAGTGATCCTCAAAGACTCAGACCAAAGAATTCTGAAGTATTTCGTCTTGTTTGTGATAATACTAAGATTAATCAGCTAACTGGCTTAGAGTCAAAAGTTGATCTAAGAGAGGGCTTAAAGAGAACTATAGATTGGATTTTAAAGCCTAATAACTTAAAGCAATACAAATCAGAAATTTACAATGTATGAATTTACAATAAATTTTATAAAAAATATTTACAGCTCGCAAGATTTTATTCAACTCCACGATTCTCGTTTTATTGGTGAGAATCTTTTTGAAGGTAATAATCTAACTGCTATTTAGATATGGAAATATTTTCTAATAAATTAGTTGATTTTATCCGCGCAACATATAATACAGTTGATTATATTCCCTTGCATGCCCCGAGTTTTGATAGTAAAGAAAAAGAGTATATTTTAGATACAATTGATTCAACTTTCGTTTCGTCAGTTGGCAATTATGTAACTTTGTTTGAAGATAGCGTTGCTCGTTATACTGGTCATAAGTATGCAGTTGCTACAGTAAATGGAACTGCAGCGCTTCATGTTTCACTCTTAGCATCAAATATTGAGCCAGATGATGAAGTAATCACTCAATCATTAACGTTTGTTGCCACCTGTAACGCAATACGATATTGTAGGGCACAACCTGTATTTATTGATGTATCAAAAGACACTTTGGGTATGTCACCAACTAGCCTAATGGATTTTTTGTATGAGTTTGCAGAAGTAAGAGAAGATGGTCTGTGCTGGAATAAAAAAACTAAACGTGTAATTCGAGCATGTATTCCAATGCATTCTCTTGGCCATCCTGTAGAAGTTGATAAAATTAAAAAAATATGTTCTTCTTACAATATAAAGCTAATTGAGGACTCTGCAGAATCTCTTGGAAGTTTCTATAAAGGTAAGCATACAGGTACATATGGCGAATCATCGATAATTAGTTTTAATGGGAACAAAATTATTACTAGTGGTGGTGGTGGAATGATTCTAACTAATAATGCGACTATTGAAAAAAAAGTCAGGCATCTCACAACTACTGCAAAAGAATCTCATTCATGGTTTTTTAGTCATAATGAGGTTGGATATAATTATCGTCTACCAAATATCAATGCCGCCTTGGGTCTTGCTCAAATGGAAAAACTAGATAGCTATGTTAAATCTAAACGACATTTAGCGCAAAATTATAAGAAGTGGTTTCTTAACGATGACCATGTTTTTGTGACTGAACCAAAAAATTCTAAATCTAACTATTGGTTCAATGCTTTTTATGCAAATGATAAGGTTGAGCGTGACTTTATATTGGAATATACCAATAATAATGGGGTAATGACTAGACCTTTATGGACTCCAATGCACAATCTTGTAATGTATAATTCTTGCCAAAAAACTAAAATGGATAACACTAATTGGCTTTATGAGCACATAGTTTGTATACCAAGTAGTGTAATCAAATGAATAGTCTAATTATATTTCTTAGTGATCAATTTAGTGATCCAAATAATACAGAATCGTTAGTTCAGTTGAGAATTGGAGCTAAGTTTGAAAATAAATAAAGTTTTCATTATTGCAGAGGCAGGAGTTAATCATAATGGCTCCATAAATTTGGCCAAAAAACTAATTGATGCAGCTGCTTTTTCAGGTGCAGATGCTGTTAAGTTTCAATCATTTACTGCTAATAGCTTGGTTTCTATTGGTACACCCAAGGCGGAATATCAAAAAGGAAAAACTGATATCAATGAGTCACATTTCGACATGATTAAAAAGCTTGAACTAGATGAAAATAGCCATAAAGAATTAATTAGCTATTGTAATAAAAAAAATATTATCTTTCTTTCTACCCCATTTGATATTAGTAGTGTAAATCTCTTGGATCGTCTGGGTCTTAAGATTATTAAAATACCAAGTGGTGAAATTACTAATCTTCCTTATCTAAGGCATATTGGCTCATTAAATAAAAAAGTTATTCTTTCAACAGGAATGTCAAATCTGCAAGAAGTTGGTGACGCACTAATGGTTTTAATAAATGCCGGTACATTAAAAAAAAATATTACAGTTTTGCACGCAAATACAATGTATCCAACGCCTATGCAACATGTTAATTTACGAGCAATGCAAGTAATAAGAGATAAGTTTGATGTTTCTATTGGCTATAGTGATCATACATTAGGAATTGAAGTAGATATTGCTGCTGTTGCTCTAGGTGCCAGTGTTATTGAGAAACACTTTACTTTAGATAAGAAAATGGAAGGTCCAGACCATTCAACTTCTTTAGATTCAATTGAATTGAAGTCAATGGTGGTTGCTATAAGAAATATTGAAAAAGCATTAGGAGCTGCGATTAAAGAGCTAACTGAAAGTGAAAAATCAAATAAAAGCATTACTAGAAAATCTATAGTTGCTAAAAAAAATATTAAAAAAGGCGAATTTTTTTCAGATAAAAATTTGACAACTAAAAGACCTGGGGTGGGAGTAAGCCCAATGGAATGGGATTCAATTATTGGCAATAAAGCTGAACGAGATTATAATTTAGATGAGTTATTGTGATAAATAGAAAAATTTGTGTAGTTACAGGATCACGTTCTGAATATGGTCTTTTTTATCCTGTCCTTTTAAAAATTAAAGAATCAAGTAAACTTCAACTTCAATTAATTACTACCTCATCTCATCATTCGAGTCAACATGGATTCACGTTCAAAGAAATCGAAAATGATGGTTTCGCTATAGATGACAAAATTAATAATCTTAGTTCGACAGATACAAGGTCTGCGATTGTTAAATCTACTGGTTTGTTAACTTCTCTACTTTCTGACAGCTTCGAAAAGCTACAACCTGATATAGTTTTATTGCTTGGTGATAGGTATGAAACCCATGCAGCAGCTATATGCGCTTTATTAATGAATATACCTATCGCTCATATACATGGTGGTGAGATTACTGAAGGTGCAGTCGATGAGCAGATAAGACACTCAATTACTAAGATGAGTTATCTGCACTTTTGTGCTGCCGAACCATACAGAGAAAGAGTAATCCAAATGGGAGAAGACCCCACTAGAGTTTTTAATGTTGGTGCTCCAGGAATAGATAATATAGTAAATTTCAATCTTCTAACTAAAGATAATCTCGAAGAAGAGCTTAACTGGAAATTTTCTTCAAATAGTGCTTTATTTACATACCATCCAGTAACGTTAAGTGAGACAAATGTAATCAACGATTTAAATATTATTTTGAGTATTTTGGAAAAATCTAATCTTAATATTTTATTTACTTATGCTAACGCTGACTTAGGTGGGGCAATAATTAATAATAAAATAGAAAATTTTTGTAAATTACGTCCTGAAAAATATAAAGTTGTAAAAAATTTGGGGCAACTTAAATATTTAAGTGCAATGAAGCATGCTGATTTGCTTATTGGTAATTCTTCAAGTGGTATTATTGAAGCGGCTAGTTTTAAGAAGCCAGTTGTCAATATTGGAGATAGGCAAAAGGGTCGATTAAGAGGAAAAAATGTAATTGATTGTAATCTTAATTCATTAGAAGAGTCTATCAAAATTGCTGTTTCTGATGGATTTAAAGATGAAATTAAGAATATTAAAAATATATATGGAGAGGGCTCAGCTTCAGAAGTTATTTTAAACAAGTTGATAAATGAACCTATTTCAATTATTAAAAAATTTAGAGACCAATTTTAGGAGTTATTAATTGAAAGATTTTTCAGAAGTAACAGTAAAGATATCAAATTCACTTGAGGATGCAATTAATATTCTCAACTCTAGTGGTTTAAGAATTATTCTCGTCACAGACAAAAAAGGAAAGTTATTAGGAACAGTTACTGATGGTGATATAAGACGTGCCATATTAAAGAAGTTTGGAATGGACTGTAAAGTTAAAAAAATAATGAATATAAGTCCTATCACTGCATCAAGTTCAGATAAACATGAGCTTATTATGTCAAAAATGAAGAGCATGGATTTATTGCATATCCCTCTTGTAGATCAGAATGGTGTTCTTGTTGGGCTTAAAACGCTTCAGAATTTTATTCATGATAAAAAATATGATAACCCAGTCTTTCTTATGGCTGGAGGATATGGAACTCGACTATATCCATTAACTGAAACAACTCCAAAGCCGCTCCTGAAGGTAGGTAGCCAACCAATTTTAGAAACTATTATAGATCGATTTATTAAAGCTGGATTTCATAATTTTTATATATCCACTCACTTTAAAGCAGAAAAAATTCATGAATATTTTGGTGATGGGTCTGAATGGGGTATTACCATTGAATATATTAATGAAGAATTCCCTTTAGGTACTGCTGGTGCGATAGGATTACTGCCAGATAATCTTCCCACACTGCCTATCTTGGTGATGAATGGTGATATATTGACTTCGGTAAATTTTGAAAATTTGCTGGCTTTTCATGAAAAACAAAAAGGTATTGCTACGATGTGTGTCCGAGAGTATGAAGTTCAAATTCCTTTTGGAGTTGTGAGTATTAAAAAAAATAAAGTAAAAAGTATTCAAGAAAAGCCAATACAAAAGTTCTTTGTAAATGCAGGAGTATATGTTTTAGAGCCTGATCTAGTCAGTGAAATTGAATCTAATAAGCCTATTGATATGCCACATCTTTTTGAACAGCAGATTAAAAATGGCAGGTCTGTTAATGTATTCCCAGTATATGAGTATTGGATGGATATTGGCCATAAAGATCAATTTGATCGCGCTAATGAAGATATAGATAAGATTTTTAATTAATATATATTTTTAGACAAATGATAATTAAAAAAAAACTGCTTGCTGTAATTACTGCACGAGGAGGAAGTAAACGCCTACCAGGTAAAAATACACTTAATATTGCTGGCAAGCCAATGATTGCATGGAGTATTGAAGCAGCATTAAAATCAAAATATATTGATACAGTTTTAGTTTCTACTGAAGATGAAGTTATTGCTGATATAGCAAGAAAATTTGGTGCAGAAGTTCCCTTTATAAGACCTAAAGAGTTAGCTTCAGATTCTGCATCATCGATTGATACTATTATTCATGCCATTAATACTCTTAAGAAATTGAAATATGGTGATTATGAGTATATTATTCTTCTTCAGCCTACATCCCCTCTTAGAACTTTTCAGCATATTGATGAAGCAGTGGAATTATTATTGAGTAAAAAGGCTGAAAATATTATTAGCATCTGCGAAACAGGTAACTTAAAAATGAATCCATTTCCAGTTTATCTCGATTTAAATGGAAAAATATATAAAAAACCAAATTATCCTGAAGTAGGCTTGTCTGATATTCATTCTAATGGAAAAGAATATAGAATTAATGGGGCGATCTATTTGAGTAAAATATCTGTATTAATTAATGAAATGTCATTCTTACATGGAACAAGTTATGCATATTTAATGGATTCATCTTCATCAGTAGATATTGATTATTTTGATGATTTTAAAAAGTGTGAAACTATTATTAAGAGTAGAAATTCTAATATATAAATATTTATTTATATAGACCTATAGTTTTAATTAATTTTCTTAGTATATTTATTATTATTATTGTTTTGAGAAAGCATTATGAAAAAGTTAGAGTTTATTGATAAGCGAGATTCTAGCGGACTGTTGCTTTTTAATTCTGCATTAAAGCTATCACATGATTTTGTTGATAATTGCATGAAGATCATAGTTGAATATGACATTTATGATAACCTTGCCTGCAATTATGATAAAGAATATGTTGAATTTTATTTCAGAAAATTATTTTTTAATGCTTTTCTGCCAATAGCTAATCAGCTTGTCATTGATAATTGGAATAAATCTAATGGCATCTCTACAGGTATAACTAGTATTGATGTTAAAAGCTTTCCGAACATTGAATTACTAAATAAGGCTTATCCAGAAACTGAAAATATTAAATATGTTGGGATAGTAAAATCAAACTTATTATTGCATGTAAGGAATATAAAAAAAATTATTAAATATGTAAAGCGATCTATAGAAGGGCTTTTTATTTTTAATTTTTCTTCTACTATATCTGTAAGTAACAGGAGTGGAAAAAAAATATCGACAGTAATAGCTGAGGGTGCTAATTTAAATAATAGATCATCAATTTTTTGGCTTCAAGATAATAAGATAAACCCATCAGATGTCCTAGTTTACTTCAACTTAAACAGAAAAAATTCATTACAACTTATAGAAAACCTTAATGCGCATAATGTAAATTGGGTTAATCTTCGGTACTGGAAAGTCAAGCAGAATCAACATTCAAATAATGAAATATTAAAATCCTCAAAAAAAATAAGCTCCTTAGATTCGATACATAAATGGCTTTTTTTAGAATCCCGCGAACTCATTTTTAATATAAATTATTGGTATTCATTTTTTCATTTTTTTAATATTTCTGTGCATAATGAGCAAACTGAAAATGGGCAAGAAGTTATAGTCAAGCAAATTGCTTTATGTAAATTAAATGCAATTACTTTTTCTTCTCAAAGGTCATATTTAGATAATATAATTGGAAGATTTTATGCTTATTATCCAACAGATGTTTTTTTTTCATGGGGTGAGGATGCAACTAAAAGAATTATTAGAAAAATAATTAATAAAGATAATCCGCCCTTTAAAAGTATCTTAACTACAGGATGCTATATGCTAGACCAATATGTAATCAATCAATACAAAGATGTTGATTACATTAAGAAAAACTTTAATAGCTTTGGAGTTAATAAAACAATACTTTTTCTCGACGGTAATCATGCTTTGAATAAGGATTATGGGTATCAGGTTTCATTAACACAAGATATGGAGGCTTTGTATAAAGGTCTTTTAACACTATTGATCAATACTCCAGATATTGGTTTAATCATTAAACCTAAGAAACAAATATTTCTTAATTCTCTGAATATTGCTGAAATACTAAAAGAGGCACTTGAAACTAATAGATTGCATGTTGTTACTGAAGCTGATGGAATCAAGCCATCGGTGTATGCAAATATATCTGATATGGTTGTAGGAGTTGCAGCTCACGACATACCAGCTTCAATTGTAGAGTGTATTTTATTAAAAAAACCAGGAATCTTATATAACTATGGAGGGTTACAATCTGTAGAGCCTGACTTTTTCTCTTGGGCTTACAATACTGTTATATTTGACAGTGTAAATGAGGTTATTTCATCTCTTAAAAAAATTAACTCAAATGAAGATTTAAGTTTAATTGGAGATTGGTCAAGTCATTTGCTTGAATTTGATCCATTTCTAGACTTTAAAGGAGTAAATAGAATTGGTTTCTATCTTAGTTTTCTTTTAAAATATTCTATTGAGGGATTTGAAAAAAATATTATTATAAGTATGGCAAATGATGAATATTCAAAAGAGTTTGGTAGAGATAAGGTAGCTTGATGATTGTTAAATTTAAATTAATATAAGGAGCCTTTTATTCAAAAAATTAAATATGAAGATTTAGTTACATTCACTAAAAATATTCTTCAAATAGCGAAACTGGATAAGTGTTCACTAGATGCCGTTACTACTGGCTTGTGTGAAACTTCTTTAAGGGGGGTTGATTCTCATGGAATTAGACTTCTTCCTCATTACTTTGATTCTGCAGTAAGCGGCAGAAAAAATCCTAGTCCAAAATTTAAAGTAACAAAAACATTCCCATCTATTGCTCATTTAGATGCTGATAATGCATTTGGCCATGCTGCTGGGATGAGGGCAATTAATATTGCTATGGAGATTGCAGAAACACAAGGAGTTGCTTCTATTGCTGTATCTAATTCCAGTCATCCTGGTGCAATGGCTAGCATGGCCCTAAAGGCAGCAAGAGAGGGTTATATAGCATTTGCTTTTACTCATGCAGACGCATTAATTTTGTCACACGGTGGTAGTCGACCATATTTTGGAACTAACCCAGTCTGTTTTGCAGCTCCTCGATTAGATAAAGAACCTTATTGTCTAGATATGGCAACTAGTATAGTTCCGTGGAATCGTGTAAAAATTAATAGAACTATGGATAAGAAATTAGATGAAGGGGTTGCGGCTGATAGCGATGGAAATCCTACAACAGACCCTCATAAGGCGGCAGCAGTTATGCCAACAGGGTCTTATAAAGGCTATGGTTTAGCTTCTATGGTGGATATTCTTTGTGGAGTTAATACTGGCATGGCATTTGGTAGATCAATTCCTGCAATGTTTACGACTAAAATGAAAGAACAAAGAAATTTAGGTCAATTTTATATAGTAATGCGAACTGATGGAGTTATATCTCAAGAAGAATTTGTTAAGTATATGCAACAAATGACCGATGAAGTTCGAGCTGAACCAAAAGTGGGGGAAGCTTCAGTTATGCTACCAGGAGATCCACAAATAATTTGTGCAGAAAAAAGAATGAAGTATGGAATTCCACTAGATCAGTCAACATTTGAAGCATTAACTGAAATGTCTGTTAAAAACAACGTTACATTAGAGTTATTTTAGAGACGTCAAGAAATATGATCAGAAGAATATTTTTTATTGAATCTTTGGATGAAATTGACCTACTTGAAGATCTCTTTGATGAGAGTTCTATTGTTGTCTCAATAAATTCATCTGTTTCTAAAAATTTAAAAAAAAAAGGCATTCTATTTTTTACAACGTTAAATTTTTTTGACAATGGTGGGCACCATTTTGTTCATAATAATTCATTTAAGATAGTAGAAGATTTAAGACCATTTTTGAAAAATATTAAAAGTGAAAATATCCAACATGCTTTTGAAAAAACCTGGATTTTTTATTTTCGTTTTCACCTTAATTATTATCTTTCAATGTTATATATTATTAAC
>Ga0209482_1000348_pt1 | contig 41402 bp, 38 predicted proteins | sample CoawatmetaG10DNA_FD_187512 | JGI IMG/M metagenome (GOLD analysis project Ga0209482, IMG submission 187512) | Marine microbial communities from the West Antarctic Peninsula - Coastal water metaG104-DNA (SPAdes) (version 2) | ecosystem: Environmental > Aquatic > Marine > Coastal ...
GTCGTTACCTACACGGGCCAACACCTGTGCCGCTAAGGGGCTATGGGCACTGGCATAGTGGTAGTTTAAGCCACGTTCCTTGAGAGGCTGTTGTAACTGTTGCCAGTAGGCATCAAGGCCATTATATAAGCGCAGCATGTCGCTTGTTTGCAACAGCAAACCTTGGGGCGGATCAAGGTACAAGGTGGCACTGGTTTGGTACAAGCGCTGGGCTAGCTGTAACAGTAACCGCTGTTCTTGTTTGGTGTCGTAGGCAATAACTTTAAGTTGAGCACATAAAAGGGCAGCTTGAGCTAAGCCTGTGCCTATTTTTATACCCAATTGGCGTGCTTCTGGGTTAGCCTGCACCACTTTATTTTTATCTACTAAAACACAGGGCTGGTGATACGCCTGTTGGTTTAAAAGGCTATCAAGTTGTAGGCTGGGGAAGTATAAATAAAGCCACTGCATGCATCACCGCAACTGTAATGGCAATGCCACAATATTTTTTATTGGAGCCTTGACTAAATGAGTAGGCCCATGAGATGGCACCGCTAAAGAGGGCCACAATGCATGCATATCTACCTGACATGGGTGTTGGGGCCACTGGCCTTGGTACTTATGAATTTGTAGGCGCAGCCCTGTAGCTAGTGGGGAGAGCGATAAACGCGCACTCACGGGTAAAGCACTGGTGCTAGGTTCGGCTTGAGAATTCAACCAAAATATGAGGGCTTGATTGTCTTTGGCTGATACTTGTAAGCGTTTTGCTTGGGGTGCAGTGAGCTTAGGTGCCCATAAAATAAGGTGGCTACAGCACCCGCTATTAAGACTTTGCTCGGCACTCCACAGGGCTTGCTGAGGGTTTTGGCAGCGGATTAATAAAGTTTGGCTTAGATCAATGCCATGTTGTGCTAAAGCTTGGCCATTGAGTTCTGCAGGTGGATTAATCCATACTTGTAAACGTGACTGAGCTTGGGCTAGTAGAGGTAATAATAAACGTAGTTCACCAATACCGATAGGGCCACAGGCTAACTCCACCAATCCAGTTTGGGGCCAACCCCCTTGTAAGTGGGCATCTAAGTTGGGGTAAAAGCTACTTTGACGGCGATGATCTGGGCCAGCCACTTGCCGAGCTCGCCAAATTAAATGTTCTTTTTCGAGTTGTAGGAGAACCATAATAAAACCAATAGTAAAACCAAAAATACTGTATGTATATACAGTATTCTGACATGTTTTTAGCTCAGGTCAAGGGAAAAACTGTTTAGCCCTTGCATAGACACAGTTGAGTTCTCATATAACTTGAGTAGGGGGCTGTTACAAGGCCAAAGACATTGCCAACATAAGGCTTAAGGTAGGGTTACTTTAGAGTTTGTCGTCTTGGTGGCTAATAAAGTTGGCACATCCTTCTAGGGCAAGTATTTTTGCAATACCAAGCCCCAATTTACGGGTATTTTCAACATCCAGATGCAATCCATCCACAGGGTCTGGGTCACAAAGTTTGGTAGCATCTGCGAAGTAAGTACCCTGCTCAATAGCAAGTTTCACATAAAGCTTAGTCAGTTCAGGTAACCATTGGGTGAGGTTATCCAATTCGGGAAAACCTGCTCCAGTTACTGAAGACAATGGCAAACAATTTGGAGGAGAGACAATCATCACTTTAGGTGGATTTGTATTGGGTACAGAACTGCCTGAAGTGGATGGTAAATCCCTAACTGTTGCAATTAAGGTTCGCATCGCATCGGCGGTATCCTCTGGCTTGCGCTCAGCGTCTGCAAAGAGATCATTCGTCCCAAGTGCTAAAATAACAAGGTCCAATGGGGCGGCTTGGAGCAATGCAACAGGTAAGTGTTGTAAGCCATTTCGCCCAGGTCTGCCTGCATATTCAAGATCGGTGGTCCGTCCTCCGAGGCCAGCTTCCCAAACGGTCACGTCTATTAAACTCGTAGCAAGAACATTTGGCCAACGATCATCGAAAGAGTGGCGGTTCTTTTGGCTCGCATTGCGCCCCCAAACAAGGGAATCTCCATAAACTAAAATCGACTTCATCAAAGGTCCTTCAACTGCCGAGAATCCATCGCTTATTTACACCACTAATGATGTAGCTACATTGCGTAGATAACCGCTGTAGTTTTGTGCGCCTTGACCGCCGCACCCCATGTTCGGTTATCAAACTTGGGTTGGCGGGTAAGACTTAAGCTATTTAGATGGTGATAATAGCGATGTTTAAGTTCATGTTGAACGGTCAACTATAGTGCTAAAGGATTCACCAAATAGGTTGTTCTGGTCACCAATGTGACAGGATAACCACTACGTTTACCATGCTCCATAATTAGATCTGGATCAGAGGTATTGTAAATACAAAAGGATTTATTGGCAGTAATGTATGAATGTTCCCACTCAATATCTTTATTTTCTTTTTTCATGTCCTGCAACACTGAAATTGACATACGAGCTGCCATTTTCATTTCTTCATGGGTTGACGAACCGATTGCTGGAATATCTCGCTCAATAACGTATCTAGCCATTTTCATTTCTCCACTAATAAAGTGTTAATTAAGTACATTGAAATATTAGTATACCCCGACAAACTCAGTTCAAACCAGTATAAAATCTGTACCATGAGAAACACTGAAAAGACATAAACTGTTCGGTATTAAATAACAATTACTCCTAAAATATCAATTAAACAGGGATGGACAATGCCATCATGGGCGCCTATTCAATCAACACCCTTTTTTGGAGCTATTTATGCCATTACAGGCAAGTCAAAATGTTTTTATTACCTGCGCTGTAACTGGGTCTGGCAGTTCTCAAGACCGCTCTCACCATGTGCCTCGTAGCCCTGAAGAAATTGCCAACAGTGCCATTGATGCGGCTAAGGCGGGCGCTGCCATAGTGCATTGTCATGTGCGTGACCCAGCAACGGGTGTGCCAAGTCGCCGCTTAGATTTATATAAAGAACTTACCAAACGTATTCGGGCTGCAGAAGTAGATGTAGTACTTAATCTGACTGCGGGTATGGGTGGCGATATCGTGTTTGGTGATGCAGAAAATCCATTACCTTTGCAGGCCTCAACAGATATGGTGGGGGCCAGTGAGCGGGTAGAACACATACGCCAGTGTCAGCCAGAAATATGCACGTTAGATTGTGGCACCATGAACTTTGCAGAAGCAGATTACGTGATGACTAATACCCCAGGTATGTTAAGGGCGATGGCAGAAAAAATGACTGGCATGGGCGCCCGTATAGAAATTGAAGCCTTTGATACGGGTCACTTATGGTTGGCTAAAAAATTGGTAGAAGAAGGACTAATCACTGAGCCAGTGATGGTGCAATTGTGTATGGGCATTCCTTGGGGTGCGCCAGATGATCTCAATACTTTTATGGCTATGGTTAACAATGTGCCTACAGACTGGGTTAGGTCGGCCTTTTCTATTGGTCGTAATCAAATGAATTATGTGGCCGCTACAGTATTGTCTGGGGGTCATATTCGGGTAGGCTTAGAAGATAATATTTGGTTACAAAAAGGGGTCTTGGCGACTAACGCGCAACTGGTTGAACGTGCTGCAACTATCGCCACCAACATGGGTTCGACCTTAATGACACCAGCCCAGGTACGTGAACTTATTAAGGTAGAAAAAAGAGCGCCTTTAGCATGACCGATATTGTTAATAAACCCAATAAGTGTCAAAAAACGGCTGCTTGTATAGGTGGTGGTGTGATTGGTGGCGGCTGGGTAGCGCGCTTTTTACTGCACGGTTGGGATGTTAATGTGTACGATCCCGCAGCTGATGCGCAGCGCAAATTAGCAGCCGTACTCGATAATGCTCGCGCGGCCTTACCTCAGCTAGCCGATGTGGCCATGCCCACGGAAGGCACGCTCACTTTCTGTGAGAGTCTTGAAATGGCCGTAACTAATGCCGATTGGATTCAAGAAAGCGTGCCAGAACGTTTAGACATTAAGCATAAGGTATTTGCCCAAGTACAGGCTGCGTGTCCAAAAGAGGCCATCATTGGCTCTTCTACCTCTGGCTTTAAGCCTTCACAATTACAAGAAAATGCCCTAAGGCCGGCCCAGATCATGGTGGCCCACCCATTCAATCCAGTGTACTTGCTACCCTTAGTAGAGCTAGTGCCTAGTCCAGCTAATAGCCCAGATATTATAGAGCAAGCTAAAGACCTGTTAACCAGTGTGGGTATGAAGCCACTGCATGTGCGTAAAGAAATTGATGCCCATATTGCTGACCGTTTTTTAGAAGCTGTATGGCGTGAAGGCTTGTGGATGATCAAAGATGGCATTGCCACTACCACAGAAATAGACGATGCCATTCGTTATGGCTTTGGGTTGCGTTGGGCACAAATGGGTCTGTTTGAAACCTATCGCATAGCCGGTGGTGAAGCTGGTATGGCTCATTTTATTGCTCAGTTTGGGCCTTGTTTAGAGTGGCCGTGGACCAAACTGATGGACGTGCCCGAACTCACAGACGAACTCATTGCTACCATTGCTCAGCAGTCTGATGAGCAATCGGGGCATCATTCTATTCGTGAGCTTGAGCGTATTCGCGACAAAAACCTTATTGGTATTATGCGTGTGCAAAAAGACAATAATTGGGGTGTGGGTGAACTCTTAAATCAACACGATGAGCGCCTAAAACAGTTGGGCTAGATGAATGTTTAAACTGGTATAATAGTCTATACACCTGCCGCACTGGTTTATCTAATGACGACTATTTTCCCCATTGTCAGCTCTATTTTGCTGGTAATGCTATTAGGCTATGGCCTCTCTAAAAAACTGCTGACAGACTCTCTTTTTTGGCAAGGTATCTCCAAGCTATCCTACTGGGTGTTATTCCCGGTGCTGGTTGTGCGCACGCTAGCTCACGCCACTATTGATACAGGGTTGCTCTTACCTTTGTTCACCATCTTCACTGTGGCACTGATATTAATACTAGTTTATTGCGTGCTGGTGGCTCGATTACTGGGTCTAGACGGAGCCTCTACTGCAGCCCTTACTCAAGGCGGCATGCGCCACAATGGTTTTATTGGCCTGGCTGTTTTGGTGGATATATTTGGTTTGCCTGGGCAAGAATTGGGTGCCTTAATTATTGCCGTGCTGCTGCCCCCTACCAATATTCTTTCAGTACTCTCGGTCAGTTTTCTAGTGCGCAAGAACCGACCCCAACAGCAATTCTTGTCTACTTTAATTCTCAAAGAACTACTGCGCAATCCCATGCTTGTTGGTGTGGCTATTGGTCTTTTGCTTAATGTGCTTTCCATCTCTATACCCACTATATTGGATCAGTCGATGGACCTTGTCAGTCGTGCAGCCCTACCTTTACTACTGCTTGGTGTGGGGGCTAGTTTAAAAATGAGTTCTTTAAGGGGGCACTGGTTACCATTGATGGCTGCCCTTAGCGCTAAGCTTTTAGTGTTCCCAGTCTTGTTTTTAGGGGGCGCATGGTGGTTTAATCTAAGTCCTTTAGTGACTGTTTGTGTAGTAGTTTTTGGGGCTTTGCCAACTGCCGTATCGGCCTATCCATTTATTCAACAGATGGGTGGTAACGCCAAACTCATGGCTGATATTATTACTTTGCAGACCCTAGCTAGCTTAATAGGGTTAACGTTTTGGACCAGTTTGGCGATACACTTCACAGGCTTAGTACTATGACTTTTTCAGTAGCTTACGACTTTATTCAAGGGTCATCACCATTGCTGGTGAGCATGCCCCATTCTGGGTTACAACTCACCCCCACAGTAGCAGACACCTTAACGTCAGAGGCTCTGGCTTTGCCTGATACTGATTGGCATATTCCACAACTGTATGACTTTCTAGAGGCTATGGGAGTAGGCGTGATCAAGGCCAATTACTCACGTTATGTCATTGACGTTAATCGGCCAGAAGACAATAAACCACTCTATGCAGGTAAAACCATAGGCTTGTTTCCTCATATTCTGTTCAATGAAAAGTCCATGTTCAAACCTGGCACAGTCATAGATACCGACCATCAGCAGGCCTGTATCGAATACATTTGGCGCCCCTACCACCAACAATTGGCTACTGCATTAGCACACATTAAACAAAAATTTGGCTATGCTATTTTATTCGATGCACATTCCATTCGAGCACAAGTCCCCATGTTCTTTGAAGGCACCTTACCAGATTTCAATATGGGAACTAATGATGGCAAGGCGTGTGCTGCCAACCTTCTACAAGCTGCGCAGCACGCAATCTCTGATATAAACTATACTCAAGTAAGTAATGGGCGTTTTAAGGGCGGCTATATTACCCGCAGCTATGGCCAGCCAAGTCACCATGTTCATGCTTTTCAGCTGGAGCTATCCCAAGCAACCTATATGCAAGATACGCAAGACTATACCCTTGATGACAAAAAATGTGCCCAAGTTAAACCTCAACTCAAGGCCTTAATTGAAGCCCTTGTCAGCTGCAATTTAACGCCCCAGTAAAAAGAGGTTTAGCCATGTATTTGAGTGAATCACAAGTGCAAGACTATGAGCGTGATGGTGCCATTGTTATAAAAGGTGTGTTTAAGGATTGGATTGATTGTCTTGTCACTGGTTTTGATAAAGTGCTTGCTGATCCGAGTGAGCATGGTCGAGAAAATGTGGCTCAAGGTGACGGGGGGAGATTTTTTGAAGATTACTGTAACTGGCAGCGTATTGAAGAGTTTAAGCGTTGGATTGCTGAGTCGCCTGCCGCAGAAATTGCGGCCCAAGCCACACGTTCAAAACGCATCCAAGTATTTCATGAGCATATCTTACTGAAGGAACCAGGCACTGCTAAAGCCACGCCTTGGCATCAAGATATGCCTTATTATTGCGTTTCTGGCGAACAAACGGCGAGTTATTGGGTGCCCCTTGATGCCGTGACTAAAGCCAACAGCCTACAGGTCGTGTTAGGGTCTCACCGTTGGCCAAAGCTAGTTCGACCTACCCGTTGGTCGACCAATGAACCTTGGTACCAAAGCGATTTAGATTATATGGATATGCCCGAGATTGATAGCAGGCAAAATATCTTGGTGCCAAAATTAGAGTTAGGTGATTGTGTGTTGTTTAACTTTAAAACGGTCCATGGCGCGCCAGGCAATTCGTTAACTAGCCGCAGGCGGGCTTTTTCTACCCGTTTCATGGGTGACGACGTGCGTTACATCAACCGAGGTGGACCCACTTCACCACCGTTTGATGGGCTAGTACAAAAAGATGGTGATAAAATGCCACTCGATTGGTTTCCAGAGGTTTATTACAATGACAAATAATGCGACGGGAAGCTGCCTATGCGGCGCAGTTAAATATAACGTCACAGGGCCATTGCGTCCTGTGGTAGCTTGTCACTGTGGGCAATGTCAAAAGTCTAGTGGACACCATGTCGCTGCAACCTCCGCCAACAAAGACGACTTTGAACTGCTGCAAGAACAGTCTCTTAAATGGTTTTTTTCATCCCCAGGAATCCGGCGTGGGTTCTGCTTTGAATGTGGTGGAAACTTATTCTGGGACAACACACAACTATCCAGTATTTCTATTTTTGCAGGCACCTTAGACCAACCCAGTGGATTGCAGTTGGTAGAGCATATTTATGTGGACGCCAAGGCTGACTATTATGAAATAACCGATGCTTTGCCACAGCGCCGCGGCTTTAGCATGACAGCAAGGATTAAATAATGGCTAATATATGCTCACACTGTGAGTTTAAAATTACTTCACGTAATCAGTTGTGTGAGGATTATAGGGACCCAGAAAAAGCTTATGGCTGTCCCCAGTGTGGTACGTTTTATATTTTGCCAAGCAGCAGTGGGCCTACATTCAAGCAGTGGCTGTGGTATTTAAGCTTGGGTTTTTTAGGGGGTTTAATCACTAGTTTAGTACAATTAAACGGTTATAGTCGGTTGTGGTTTTGGAGCTATGTGCTGCTGGTTGTAATAGGTTTGGGTCTGGCTTATATCAAGTCAAAAGCGGTTACCTTAGAGGCTTCTGGATATCGAGTCACACCCAGTGACGACTGATTTTATTGTGCCTTTGTGTGTTCAACAGTTCACCACTATTTATGTAGACGAAGATATTGTAGTGGTGGATAAACCCAGTGGCCTATTATCTGTCCCTGGTAAAAACCCACTCAATAAAGACTGCTTAATTACACGCGTACAACAATATTATGCTGATGCTCATATTGTTCACCGTTTAGATATGGATACTTCTGGAGTGATGGTGCTCGCCCGGGGTAAGGCAAACCTATCCGCTTTGAGTCGTCAGTTTCAGGAACGGCAAACCCAAAAGCAGTATTTAGCTTGGGTTTATGGTGTGCTTCAAGAGGATACTGGCGAAGTTAATCTGCCCTTACGTTGTGATTGGCCCAATCGACCTAAACAAATAGTTGATCATGAGCTAGGTAAACCCTCATTAACCCGTTTTGAAGTGTTAGAACGTAAGCCTGAATCATTACAGACTAGGGTGTTACTAAAACCAGTGACAGGGCGCTCACACCAACTGCGAGTGCACATGGCAGAATTGGGCCATCCCATCAGTGGTTGTGAGTTTTATGCTCATCCAAAGGCACTAGCTCAAGCCCAGCGATTACAGTTGCACGCATGGAAGTTAAGCATTATGCACCCTTCAACTGGAGTCATGCAGACGCACGCAGCCCCCACCATTTTTTAGCTTAAATATAGGTGTTGATAACAGCCCACAACTCATCTTCAGAAAATGGTTTGTGTACGTAATCAGTAATGCCGGCGGCTTGCCAGTGAGCTAATTCGGTCGCGGGGTCCCTCGCAGTCGAAGCGATGATAGGCACCTGAGCACTATTGTTTACGTCTAATGTACGTATCATTCGTGTTGCAGCCAGACCGTCTAAGTTAGGCATCATTAAGTCCATAATAATGATGTCATATTGATTACTCTTTACCCAACTGATGGCTTCTAAACCATCAGCAGCAAGGTCAATATTGACTTCACCAAAGGTGAGAAATTCATGAATGATCTCACGGTTGATGTCGTCATCTTCGACGACTAATATTTTAATAGAAGCCATAGTGTATTCTCTGTCTAGGTCATAAATATGAGTACATTATTAAATTGTAACCAAAAATAACACTGTTGAAAAATTCTAGTGGGTTTGCATCAAACCCCCGCCAACTGCTTTACGCTTTCCCAAACGTCTACATCTAGTTCTACTGCTTCAGGTAAGACTTTGTTGGCACCTGGAATTCGTGCCCCAGGTTGGCTGGTTACGGCTTCTGATATGGTGCTAAGCTTCTCCCAAAATAGGTCACCAGCAACATTAGTTGGGTCAATAATGATGTAGCATTGACCTAAGTCGTGGGGTTTGCCTTCACTCGCCTTTAGTGGATCAAGTTGTGTACTAGTGCTGCCACCTGTAAAAGCAGCAGCGAGAATTTCTGCCATTAAACCAAATCCATAGCCTTTATAACCTCCTGAAGACACTAAAGAGCCACCATTGAGCACTGCGCTAGGGTCTTGAGTAGCTTGGCCTTCACTATCCACGCCCCAACCTAACGGAATTTTCTCGCCAGCAGTGGCCGCCATATTAATTTTGCCAAGGGCGATAGCGCTGGTGGATTGGTCAAACTGCATGGCCAGAGCACCCTTTCCATCTGGCACAGACATCGCAATAGGATTAGTACCAAGTACTGCCTTGGTTCCACCTGGAGGTGATACACAAGATTTTGCATTAGTCATGCCAATAGCAATGTAACCTGCTCGAGCGATCTGTTCGGTGAAGTAACCCATCGAAGTGCAGGTGTGAGAATGGCAAATAGCTAAGGTAGCCACGCCGTTAGTTTTGGCAGCCAACAAGGCCGTATCTAAACCTCGGGAAAAGGCTGCTTGTGCAAAACCTAACTTGGCATCTACCACCACGCTGGCAGGTTTAGGTTGGTGTACTTCAGGTTCAACGTTACCGTTAACACGTCCTGTTACGAGTTGGCTGCAATAGCTCTGCAGGTAAAAGAGCCCACAAATCTTATTGTCATGGGCTTCTGCAACGCGCACTGCATGGGCCACAGAATTGGCAATCCATGGTTTTGCACCGTGAGCTTCAAGGGCTTTTGCTGTGGTGGTTTGAATGGTATCTAAATCAACGCGAATAGTGGCCATGGGGGTTTTGACTGTAAAAATTATTAAGGACCTAATTTTATGTTGCTTTACCCATATGGGTAAAGTAAAAATAACATACCCTATATTTTTAAAGCATAGTTGTCAGGCTAATGAAGCAAATGCATGGTGTTGCAATCAGACCTTTTACGGCAGCAGATAGTGCGCAAGTGCAAACATTATTGAGCGATTCAAAAGTTGCGCAGCTGGCTGGTAATATTCCGTATCCATATCCTGACCATGGTGCACAAGCTTGGATAGAGTCTCATGGGGAACGGCATCGATCTGGCTCTGCAATTATTAGAGCCATCACCCTCGTAAAAGGTGGAGCATGTATCGGTGCCATAAGCGTTGACCACATTTCTAGGGGTCTAAATGCTAGTGGTAATTTGGGTTATTGGGTGGGAATGCCCTATTGGAATCAAGGCTTCTGTGAGGCTGCGGGTCAGTTAATGTTAACCTTGGCCACTGAGGGATACGCGATGGGGCGTTTGGTTGCCGCACACCAGATTGATAATCCTGCTTCAGGGCGGGTGTTAGAGAAGTTAGGATTTAACGAATTAGAGCCTCAGCGCATGACTAATTTGTCAGGACAGTTCTTGTTTCGTTGTTATGAGAAGTTACTTTAGATAATAAAAAAGGGCACCTCAAGAAGGCGCCCTTTTGATGATCTACGTCAGTTTACGAGCGACGTGGGCGACGATTTTGACCGCCTTCACGCTGTTGTGGGCGATCACTACTGCGCTTAGGTCGAGGTGTTTTAGCACCGGGGGTGAAGTCGTCAGCAGCTCCTTGAGACTGAATATTTAAGGGCTGGCTACGCACACGCACTTTTTTAAGCAGCTGCAGCATTTCTGCAGGCATACCTGCGGGCAGGTCTACCGTAGAGTGATCATCAAATAAGCTGATACGTCCAATGTAAGCACTGCTTAGATCTGCTTCGTTAGCGATAGCACCAACGATGTCGCCCGGCTTAACTTGATGTTCGTGGCCTACCTCTATGCGAAAACGTTCCATCGCAATAGACTCGCCACTGAACTCTTCTTGCTTACGTTCCTTGCGACGTGGGCGTTCTTCATCATTAAAACCAGCTGTTGTATCACGCGAATCCCGTCGTTCGGGCTTGCTGTTTTCGGGCATGGTTAAGGGGCGATCCTGCTGGGCCATAAAGGCTAGGGCGGCAGCAACCTTTTCTGGTGCTACCTCGCGTTCCTTCACAAACTCTTCAACTAGATCACTATAGATGCTTAGGTCAGACTGCTCTAAAGCTTTGTCGATGCTCGCCTTAAATTGGTCGATACGTCTCTCTTTTACCTGTTCGCGGCTAGGTAAATCCATTGGGGTGATCACTTGACGTGTGGCTTTTTCAATAGAGCGCAACATATTGCGCTCTCTAGGTGCCACGAATAAGATGGCATTACCGGCGCGACCCGCACGGCCAGTGCGACCAATACGGTGCACGTAGGCTTCGGTGTCATAGGGAATGTCATAGTTGATAACGTGACTAACCCGAGCCACGTCGATGCCTCGGGCGGCAACATCGGTGGCTACTACAATGTCGATTTTGTTGCTTTTAAGATGTTCTATGGTCCGTTCGCGCAGTTGCTGTGACATATCGCCGTTGATAGGAGAGGCACGATGACCGCGGGCCTCTAACTTGTCAGCTAACTCTACAGTGAGGGTTTTGGTGCGTACAAAAACGATGACGCCATCAAAGTCTTCCGCTTCTAAAATACGCGTCATTGCATCCAGTTTACTGGTGCCCACTGCCTTCCAGTAACGTTGTGTTACGCTGTCGACGGTCGCCGTTTTAGCTTCAATCTTAATTTCTTCTGGATTATTAAGGTAGGTATTAGCTACCTTGCGGATGACTGCAGGCATAGTGGCAGAGAATAAAGCCACTTGGCGTTGTTTAGGTGTGTGATCCAAAATCCAGGTGACGTCATCGATAAAGCCCATGCGCAACATTTCATCAGCTTCATCTAAGACAACAGTCTTGAGCTTGTCTAGTTTTAGGGTACCGCGTCGGAGATGGTCCATAACTCGACCAGGAGTGCCAACGACTACGTGCACACCACGCTGTAACTGACGTAGTTGGCCACTCATGCTACTGCCACCATAGATGGGAAGCACATGAAAGCCGCGCATATCACTGGCATAATTTTGAAAAGCCTCAGCCACTTGGATGGCTAATTCACGAGTGGGCGCCAGTACTAGGACCTGTGGGGCTTCAACTTTTAAGTCGATGTTAGATAGGGCAGGCAGGGCAAAGGCTGCAGTCTTGCCAGTGCCAGTTTGTGCGGTACCTAAAATGTCTCTGCCTTCTAAAAGGTGAGGAATGGCAGCGGCTTGTATGGGGGATGGTTGTTCGTAGCCAATGCGGGTGATCGCATTAAGCACTGACTTAGAAAGAGCCAAGTCTGCAAAAGTGGTCATCGTGTTATCCTAAAATGAGTGATCTGATGACTTGATAGACCCAAGTGGCCACCAAGTCTGCACGTAAACAAAGTCACTCTCCCAGATGTAACAAAAAAGCCGAGATAAAATAGGAGTGATGAACGAGACATTGGCGTGAGAGCGCAGCAAAATAAAACCATAAAGCCAATTCTTCGAGCCGAGAAACGCAGGTAGTAGCGAGCTATCACCTTGTTTTTTCAACGACAAGCAGGGAGAATATAGCCATTTTATCTTGATGTTGGCTGGTACACGGGCCTCGAGCCCTTTGTTCGGTATACATTAGTCATGCCTGAGTTTTAGGTACGCTAATGCCCGGCACCTGCTGGTGCCTTACCGTGCCACTTATTTTAAAGTGTGGCCGAGATAACGCGGATGCAAGTGATATTACGCGACGTAGTATATACCACAAGAATCCTAAGTGCTATAAAACTTAAATTTAAATCATATGGCTTTTCATCGCCTATATTTAGCCTTTAATCGCCGAAAGTACAGATTCTGCAGAACTAATAGAAAATGGATCAGTGCCATTATTATCTTTACGTCCTGGTTCTTCTAGCCAATGCTCAATGACGCCATTATTAACCACCATGGCATAACGCCACGACCGCTGGCCAAATCCAACATTATGCTTGTCTACTAGCATGCCTATCTGACGAGTAAATTCACCATTACCGTCAGGAATAAATTTGATATTTCCAATCTTTTGATCAAGCATCCATTTACGCATAACAAAGGTGTCATTAACGGAAAGGACATAAACTTCATCTATGCCTAACTTTATGAACTCTTCATAAGCCGCTTCAAAACCAGGCACCTGCTGGGTGCTACAAGTAGGGGTGAAGGCTCCAGGTAGGGAAAAAACGACCACTTTTTTGTTGCTAAAAATCTCATCACTGGTCACATCTTGCCAGCGAAATGGGTTATCTCCACCGATACTCGCATCACGTACCCGGTATTTAAAAGTAATTTGGGGAACAGTTTTTCCTGTACTCATTTGATGTTTCCTTTCTTTGATAGGTATATTGACTAGAGTCGACCAAGAACTACTGCCGATATACAGAGTATGCAAGCCAATCTATTATTTGTATAGTCGTTGTAATTAATATTTCTAATAGGTTTTATCGATAAAGCTGAGTCTTAGGAGGCAGGAATTAACGGCAAATATAATCCCAAACATACCCAGTCCAATGATCCAACACACCATCCTGTTTGACGGGGGCTATGACTAGAACGCTTTGCACGCCTTAGGCTAAATAAGCCTATAAAAGTGCCTTGGTTTTTCGCTTGCCACTGGCTTCTATAACGAGGTTACAGCCACTCCAGTTAGTGGCCTGAGTAGTGGTATTTTGACTACAGGCAAGGCTGTGGCCATTTATAGAAATAGTATTTTCAAGACCATTAATATCTGCTAACTAGGTGCCATGAACTGAATCAAACTTAAGTAAATGAGCGGTGGTATGGGCATCACCTGCAGGGTCATTAAGTTAAATAAAGTCAAATTCAGGCCAATGCCACGCCGCACGCAAGAATAAGCTCCCAATGCGACCGCAGCCGTCAATTCCTACTTTGATTATCATAATAAAGTGTTGCAAAGAGACTAGATACGGGTATTGTAGCCGCTTCTTTAAGGGCAGAGTCAATTGCAGGAGGATCCAATGATAAAAGCTGGAATATACCGACATTATAAAGGTGCTCAGTATCAGGTAATTGATACGGTACGCCATTCAGAAACTGAAGAAGAGCTGGTGCTATACCGTGCTCTTTATGGGGCCAAAGGCCTATGGGTGAGGCCTTTGGCTATGTTTAAAGAAGAAGTCTTAGTTCATGGCAAACCAGTTGCTCGGTTTGCTTACGAGTCTCTATAATTTCAAAGGCGCAAGCTATTTACGCATTTCCAAGAGCACGCCTATCGCTCCTATCTTTGACTTATTAGAGCGACTCTAAAAACCCTTTACCAAGCGATAGCTGAGCCATCATAGTTTATAAATTGGCCACTGTTGTCTGGAACAATTTTCGCTATTACTTGGCGTAAGCCATTAACGCTGGTGTAAGTGCTAATGGAAGCGTTGGCTCCGCCCATGTCTGTTTGAACCCAGCCTGGATGCAGAGCAACAACGTTAATGCCAAACTGCTTTAGGTCAATAGATAGGCTTTTCACCACCTGGTTGACGGCGGCTTTAGACGAACGATAAAGGTATAGGGCTCCCCCATCGTTGTCCTCAATACTGCCCATTCTTGAGCTAAGTACAGCAAAAGTACCGCCCTTGGTGCGTAGGTTTGTGTGCAGCGCTTGCGCTAACATGAGAGGCGCAACGCTATTCACATTAAGCACTTCCAACCATTGCTGCCGGGATACTGTGCCAAGATTTTGATTCTTGGGTCCAAATACCCCGGAATTATTAATGACTAAATCTAACTCGGCACCATTCAGTTGTTCTTGCAGGGCCACAATGCTGTCATCCTCAGTCACATCGAGTGGCAACAAGGTCAGTCGATCGCAGGCCAATGCGGCCAGTGCATCACCAGCTTGCTGACGGTAAGTCGCATAAACACGCCAGCCCTGAGCTAAATACTGTTGGGTAAATTCTAAACCGATGCCGCGATTGGCACCGGTGATTAATAGTTGTTGCATGCTGGACCGCTCATGGACTTAAAAATGACTGTTGATATTAGAGTAACGATTAAGTCTGAGCAAGACTTGATTTTTCGAGCATTAAAGCTAGGGCTCTATTTACTTCAATTTACAGGCCTAAGCTAGTGTTTTGGCATGGGGTTGTTGTAGTATGTAGTGATTAGACCAATACCCAATGCCATTTTTATATGACTCGAACGCTCATTACTACACTGGCTTTTTGCTTACTGATTATCTCAGCAGGCAAAGGTTATGCCAATATCGAAACACCTTTATTTAATGGTGTTTCTGATGTTATGAGTACTCACGTCAGTGATATGAAAATGGTAGAAACCTGCGATCATATGGATAGCAGTGGTGCTGGGTTTTTTAGTCATTTTCACTGTCACTTAAACATGACATCCTTGGTTACCCAATACTCTTCCATTGGTCTGATGGAATTACCTGTGCCTAATTACCAATATCATTTTAGTAGTAAGGTGCATATTCAAACTTTATCGACCAAACCTCCTCAATTTAACTAGTTTCTCTGTCTCCCTGCTATAGGCGACGCACTTCCGCATGAGCCCTTTAAAAGCTGAGTTTTTAGCCAGCTATGTTGGCGTTATGCACTTAAATCTGTTGCCTTAGCCGTTCTATAATTGCTGTTTAATTTGGCTTATTTAGCCATGTTAAAACCTATGACTTATAAAATGTAAACTTTACAGGTTGATGTGAGGCTAAACCCTAAATATACACTAAGAATTAACTAGGAAAACATGATGAAGATTAATTTACTAAAAAAAGTTGTGCTTTTGATCATACTCTTAGGCCCGTGCAGCAGCCTTAACCTTAGCGCTCATGATGGGGCTACAGGAGCGGTTAAGCAGCGTATGGAAGCTATGTCAGACATGGGAGATGCCATGAAGGCGATGGCGTCTATGGTGAAAGGTAAGCAGGCTTTTGAGCCCGCGCTATTTATCCAAAGTGGTGAAACTATTGCGGAGCATAGTGACATGATGCCGAAACTATTTCCTGCAGGTTCTATGGTAGGCAAGAGCGAGGCCTTGCCCGCTATTTGGCAACAGTGGGACGATTTTGTTAGCTTGGGTTATCGCACTAAAACTGACGCTGAAAAGCTGGTAAAAATGGCCCGGGATGGCATGGAGTTACGACCTTTGACCAAGCAGTTCGTCAAACTGGCGAGTGATTGCAAAGCCTGCCACAAAGACTATCGGAAGAAAAAGTAGAGCCTATGAACATCACCAGAAATCTGATCCTGTTATCAAGCCTGTGGTGCTCGGTAAGCGCCCTCGCAACAGGCTTTGAAGGGCTGCAAAGCGATGCAGTATCTCGTGGTGCCTATATATTTGACATTGGAGGTTGTGCTTCGTGTCATACTAACAAACAACCCTTAGGGGGTGGAGTGGAACTGGTGACACCATTGGGCACCTTTATCAGTTCCAATATTAGTTCACATCAACAGTTTGGTATTGGTGGCTGGACCAATGCCCAGTTTATTAAGGCCATGCGCGAAGGTGTGAGCCCTGATGGTGAACACTATTACCCAGCATTTCCATACACCTCCTATGCAAATATGCCAAAACAGGATTTACTAGACCTTAAAGCCTACTTGGATGCACAAGAGCCTGTTGCTGAGGCTACTCTGCCTCATGGTTTAACATTTCCTTTTAACCAGCGCGCATTATTAGGTGTATGGAAACTTTTCAACACTGGTGATCAGTGGATCTCAGACCCCAGTCAAAGTGCCACTTGGAATAGAGGTAGTTATCTTGCTAATGGCCCGAGTCATTGTACTCAATGCCACACGCCTAGAAATTTCCTAGGCGGTTTGCAATTAAAAAAAGGTATGGTGGGCAACGAGCAGGGGCCTGATGGGGAAAAGGTGCCTCCGTTGGTTGATGCGAATCAATTGGGCTTTGGTGGTTGGAGCCAAGATGACATTGCCTTTGCATTAGAGGTGGGCATGACGCCAGACGGTGACTTTTTGGGTGGAAGTATGAGCCATGTGCTGGAAAATACCACGGGTAAGATGACGCCAGACGACATAAAAGCACTCTCAGAATACCTGTATTCATTGAACAACCCTTAATGTATGGTGGCCTCAATGTATGGTGGTCTCAATGAATAAATCGACCAAGTTTGATCCGACAGATAATACTGGGTTTTAGCTTAAAGACAAAGTAGGTGATGTTGGCATATACCAATAAAGTGGCACATGCCAACCATGGAGGTTCATAGCGGTGACTAAAATCACACAAGACAAGATAACCCAATTATCCTTAACTGGAGTGACTTGTGCTGGCTGCGTGGCGCGTATAGAAAAAGCCCTGAGCCAGACCGATGGGGTGGTGGCTGCGCAAGTCAATTTTGCTAGCCGCACCGCAGAAGTCAGTGGTGGCAATGCCATGCAGATCATCAAAGCCATACAAGATGCAGGTTATGATGCGCAGGTGATACAAGACTCTGCTGCAGCTGAGGCACAGCAAGCTAAAGATTTACGTCAATTACTAAAAACCCGATCTTGGTATGCAGCTTTGGGTGTGGGGCTAGGCATAGGTTTAATGTTATTTGGTATGGATATTGAGGATCCACTGGTGCTGCGAACATTGGCATGGCTAACTTTGGCGATAATGTTAATGACTGGGGAACATTTTTATAAGAGTGGTTTTAAGGCACTGAAATCAGGCCACGCCAATATGGATACCCTGATTGTAATTGGCACCAGCGTTGCATGGCTGTATTCGATTTTGGTGGTGTATCTGCCGAGCATGTTTCCAGAAGCGGCTCGCGGGGTTTATTTTGAAGCCGCTGTGATGATTATTGGTTTAGTTAACTTAGGTCAGGTACTAGAGATGGGAGCGCGTCTCAAAACCCATTCCAGTCTTAAGCATTTGCTTGGTCTTCGCCCCAGTTCTGCTTGTTGGGTAGGCACAGCGGGTAAAGCGATGGTAGCTGAAGTAGAGGTTAATATCACTCAAGTTAAGGTGGGAGACCTGCTACGTATTAAGCCAGGTGAGCGGGTGCCGGTGGATGGCAAGGTGACGGAAGGTGAAAGTTACTTCGATGAAGCCATGTTGACAGGTGAACCAATGCCGGTGCTCAAGCAGTTGGGCGATGAGTTGGTATCGGGCACCATTAACGGCCAAGGCAGTGTTATCTTTGAAGCCACTCGGGTGGGTAAAGACACTGCCTTAGCCCGTATTGTTGAGATGGTTAGGCGAGCACAAAACAGTAAACCCTCAATCAGCCAGTTAGCTGATAAAGTGGCTGCTATTTTTGTACCTGTGGTGTTGGTGATTGCCGTGGTCACTGGCTTAGTGTGGTATTTCCTTGGTCCCCAACCTGTTCTCACTTATAGTTTTGTTAGTGCCGTATCAGTGTTGATTATTGCTTGCCCATGCGCCTTGGGTTTAGCAACTCCTATTTCAGTCATGATTGGTGTGGGTAAAGCGGCACAAATGGGAGTTTTGGTGCGCAATGCTGAAGCCCTTCAGCAAGCCAGCCACATCGATTGGGTAGTGTTAGATAAAACGGGCACCATCACTCAGGGCCATCCTAGTGTTGAAGCGTTTGCTACTTTTAATGGTGCTGACGAGGTGCAAAGTTTGGCCCTTGCAGAAAATATAGAACAGGCTTCTGAGCACCCCATTGCTCGAGCCATCGTAGCCCATTGCCAACAGCAGCTTCCTGCTGAGAGCTTAAATTTGTCTGTCAACCTAAGTTCAGAACACTTCACTTCTGTGCAGGGCATGGGTGTGGTTAGTGGTGATCTAGTGATGGGTAATGTGAGCCTCATGCAGGCACATAAAATTGATATTGGTGTTGCAGAAGTGTGGTTAAGAGCTCAGGAAGACGCGGCTCGAAGTATCGTATTATTGGCTCATAAAGGCCAATTAATCGTGGCCTTTGCCCTTGAAGATGCCTTAAAAACAGACAGTGTTAAAGCGGTGCAGCGGCTCAAAGCACAGGGCATTAAAGTGATGATGTTAACCGGCGATAATCAGGCCGCAGCGCAGCGAGTGGCGCACCTGGTGGCGGTGGATGATTTTGCTGCACAGCTGATGCCTGAGGATAAGTTAAATAAGATTAAACAGCTGCAGACACAGGGTCAGGTGGTGGCTATGGTGGGGGACGGCATTAACGATGCGCCAGCCTTAAGCCAAGCCAACGTGGGGATTGCTATGGGCCAAGGCACTGATGTCGCTATTGAAAGCGCAGATTTATGCTTATTAAATAGTTCACTGCACGGGGTAGCAGATGCCATTGAGTTAAGCTATTCAACCATGCGCAATATTAAACAAAATTTATGGGGTGCCTTTACTTATAACACCTTAGGCATTCCCATTGCAGCAGGCGTATTATTTCCCTTCACGGGCATGCTGCTCAGTCCTATGTTAGCCGCCTTAGCGATGTCATTGTCATCAGTGACTGTGGTCGCTAACGCTAATCGCTTGCGTTGGTTTAAGACCAGCGCTCGTGATTAGTTAAAGCATTTGAGTTTGGGGATGACGGCGGCGAGCGCCGGTGGCTTGTACCACTACTCCTAGCATAATAATGCTGCCACCAATTAGGGTCCAATTGCCTGGGTGCTCATTAAATAAAAACCAAACCCAAATAGGGCTCAAGATCACCTCAAGCATGGTCAGTAAGGTCAGCTCAGCAGCAGGTACGTGTTTTGACCCAGCAATGAATAAGACTAAGGCTAATCCCATCTGAAAACAGCCAAGGGCCAGGCAAATAGCAAGGTCTGCCCAACTGATGAAAAAATCTTCAATAGCAAAGGTTGCCACTAGCATAGAAAAAATACCACCAATTAGGGCTGCAGGTAACATATCACCCTCTTTTCCACGGCGCATGATCACACTAAAAGCGGCGTAGGATACTGCCATCATTAAGGCAAAAGCCATACCGATCAAGCCGTCTCCATTGAGTGCGTGACCTACCATCACACTCACACCGATACTCGTCAGAGCAATGGCTGCCCAAGTTCGCCTCTTAACCCGCTCGCCAAGGATAAACCAGCCCAGTAAAGCGGCGATAAAAGGTGACGAACTCAAAAGAAAGGTGACGTTAGCCACACTGGTGTGAAGCAAGGCAAAAATATTGCCAAAAAAGGAAGCGCCTAAAAATATACCCGCTAAAAAGCTCAGCTTATTAGCGCCTTTTAAGGGAGTGATGATATCGCCTTTATGATGCCACGCCATGACCATAAATATGGTGAAAATTAAGCCCACAGAGCGGAAAAACACAATATGCCAGCCCGATGCTTCGCTAATGTAGCGCACACCAACGCCAGCAGTGCTCCACAGCAAGCCACATATAATGACCATAATTGCACCATTACGATAATGGTGATCAGGACTTGTGATTTGGGATTGGGTCAGCTGAGTCATGGATTTGCCTTGGACCAAGCATCGTATATGGCTTTGGACCAATGGCTTTGAGTCCATGCCACAGTGGCTATAATCTGGGCTTCTGTCATGGTGTCTTTCCAAGCAGGCATGGTGCCACGACCCTGAGCAATAGTGTGAGTAAGATTAGCTAAAGAATGGTGCCATGCATGGCCACTGCCGTTCAGAGGTGGCGCGGGACGTTTACCAGAGGCATCAAGCTGGGTCCAGTTTTCTGCACCTTGGCCTTGGTTGCCATGACAGGCTGCGCAATAATCTAAGTATAAAGTTGCACCTTGTTCGACTTGGGCTTGGCTATACCATCGATCAGGACTATTTTGTTTGGCCAAATAGGTGTAGCTACTCAATGCAGCTACCAGTAATGAGCCAGCAATTAATAATAAACTTTGAGTCCTACTCATGACCTATAACCTATTCGATATTTCGTCTCGCCGCACTATATACTACGGGAGCGTTCACGGTCTATGCTTGGTTTATTGATTGATTGTTCTGAGAGGGGAATTATTTTATAATTTTGCACTCGTAGACCCATGACTATTTAGAAACGGCCCTTTAGATGGCAAACACATCATCCCTTTTAAGGCTTGTTAAGCTCGTATTGCGCTTTTTGGTCAGTGGCGGTATAGCTACGGCGGTTCACTGGGCGACGCTATGGGGTTTAATTCATCTGCAAGTAGAGGCCGTGTTAGCATCGAGTATTGGGGCTTTTGTAGGTGCTGTAGTGAACTATTTTCTACAGTATTTTTTCACTTTTAAAACCAAACGTCTGCACAAACAAGCCTTGCTAGCCTATATACCAGCTGTGTCAATCAGTTGGTTACTGAATTTAGGGCTCTTCTATAGCCTTTATGGTGGTTTATTTTCAGAGCCGTTGGCGGCCCAAGTTGTCACCACAAGTATTATTATGTTGGTAAATTTTCTGTTGTATAAAAAGGTTGTATTTCGTGCAAAATCAAATACTTAGTCAAACTTCTACGGCAGCGAAAACGACCCCGGTTATTTCATTAGTTATTCCGGTGTTTAACGAAATGGAAGTGTTGCCCTTATTATTTGAGCGTGTCCGAAAAGTGATGCAGGGCCTCAAGTTAGACTACGAAATGGTGATGGTGGATGATGGCAGTAAGGATTCCAGTGCAGATTTTTTGATTCGTCAAGTGCAACAAGATGCATGCGTTAGGGCTGTCATTTTGTCCCGTAACTTTGGCAAAGAGGCAGCGCTATCGGCGGGTTTAGAGCAGGCCCAGGGTGAAGTCATTATTGTGCTTGATGCAGATTTACAAAACCCCCCTGAATTGATTCCTGACATGCTAGAGAAATGGCGGGCTGGGGCTGATATCGTGGCCATGAAACGGCGCGACAGGTCAGGTGAATCTTGGCTCAAGAAATCAGGTTCCTATGTTTACTATCGCATTATGAATCGTATTACTGGCTCTATGAATATCCCCGAGGATACAGGAGATTTTCGGCTCATGAGCCGCCGATCTGTGGATTCGCTTAACCAGTTGCCAGAGCGCAACCGCTATATGAAAGGCTTATTTGCATGGGTGGGCTATCCTACCCATGTGATGCAATATGATGTGGCGGATCGTGCCGCAGGCCAAACTAAGTGGAATTATTTTAACCTCTTTGGCTTGGCCTTTGAAGGCATTACGTCTTTCTCCATTGCGCCACTTAGAGCCATGGTGCTGTTAGGACTCATTACCGCTATATTGGGTGGTATTTTTGGTGCTTGGATCGTCTTTAAAACCCTATTTTTTGGTAACGACTTAGATGGTTATCCTTCTATTATCGCCATGATTACATTTTTAGGAGGGGTGCAACTGCTGTCTATTGGTGTGCTGGGCGAATATGTGGGAAAAACTTACTTTGAGGCTAAACAGCGGCCCCTGTTTATTATTCAAGAGGTTGTGCAACAGTCACTCCAGCCAGCTCACAATCACTCTTCTGAAGCAGCTCAAGGAACTCCAGTTAATGTTACAACGGACTAATCTTATTTGGTTATTTGGTACCTTATTGTTGGTGCGAATTATTGCCATGATTGTGGTGCCATTGGCTGATACAACGGAACCTAGGTATGCTGAAATTGCGCGATTAATGCTCACTACCAATGATTGGATTACACCATGGTTTGAACCCAATGTGCCTTTTTGGGGAAAACCTCCTTTGTCGTTTTGGGCCCAAGCTATTGCCTTTAAGCTATTTGGCATCAATGAATTTGCAGGCCGTTTACCCGCATTGTTAGCATTCTTAGCAACAGCTTGGATGCTATGGCGTCTTGCTCTTTCTGTGATTAATACCCAAGTGGCTTTAGCCAGCTTAGTTGTTTATAGCGGCATGTTACTCACCTTTTTAGCAGCAGGCACGGTGATGACAGACCCCTTCTTAGTTTTGGGAACGACTTGGTCTATGGTGGCGTTTTATTTAGCACCTAAGGAAAAATATTGGTATTGGCGCTATGGATTATTTATTGGTTTAGGCATTGGGTTGTTGGCTAAAGGCCCACTGGCACTAGTCATTAGCGGCGCACCTATCGGCATATGGGTATTGCTTCAAGGTAAGCTCATGTTTTACTTACGCTCAATGCCTTGGGTGCGAGGCATCTTGCTCACCTTAGCGATTGCTTTACCTTGGTACATATTAGCAGAACTAAAAACTCCAGGTTTCATTAACTATTTTATTGTGGGCGAACACTTTATGCGCTTTGTGGATCCTGGTTGGTCGGGGGACCTCTATGGCCGTGCCCACCAAGAACCCAAAGGTATGATTTGGCTGTATTGGTTGGTTGGGTCTTTGCCTTGGGGGCCATTAGCGTTATTATTACTGATTGGCCACCTGTTTAAGAGTCGTTGGCGTCAATCGCTCTGGCAGGCTGCTAAACAGCCAGCAATCATGTATGTGCTGCTATGGGCGCTAGTTACGCCCGTCTTCTTTACACCAGCAGGCAATGTAATCTGGACCTATGCTTTGCCCTCGATGCCCGCATTTGCTTTACTGATGGGTTGGGCCATGGTCAAACTCAATAATGGACAAAAATGGCGTCAGCTAGGCTTTACCATAGTAATGTGGTTGATGCCCATCGGGGCATTGGTCTTTAGTGTGTTGATTGCCAACAATAACGATTTAATGAAAACAGAAAAGCGCATTGCTGAATACGTTGCGCAACAGCCAAAAAATGGCAACCCTGATAATTGGTCAAGGCTTTATTACCTTGGCGCTGAACTTGAGTTTTCGGCACGTTTTTATACCCATGATCAGGCCAAACCGGTGCGCTTAGACCAGTTAGAAAACTTAGCAGTGCAACAGCAAGGCGTATACGTGGCCATTCCAGCTCAGCAGTGGGAAACCACAGTGGCACACTTTGGTGCAAGGTTAGAGCCACGTATTGAGAACATGCGCTTTAAGTTAGCGTTTCTTAACCCTTAAGGCTTAACTCTGCAGCCTTAGCTGAGAGGGGCTGTTGCAGGGGGCTAATTATCGCCATGTGAAACCTTTCGATCACAATTACGTTACTTCATGGTGTTACAACAGATCTCCATGAAGTAAATATTAGAAATCCTGGTGAGCACTAATATGTGCTCCCCATGATTTGTATGTGTCGTTGCCTATACCATTGTAATTAATAGAGGCACCCACGTGACTATTGTTTTTAAAAAGAAAATCCACACCTGTTTCAATATTTACATGCACCTCTTTGTTTGCAAAGTTGGAGCTTGCATTCTGCGTTAGACCCGCATTATTGTTAGAAAATTCCCAAACACCATTGAGGGTGATAAATGGTGAATATTTGGTTTCATTATCACTGACAAAGTGTGTGCTAATTTTAGGACCAAACACAAAAGAACCCGTTTTTACTTCAAAAGAGGGAATGGTTATATTAAATGTATCCGCATACGCAACTGTGCTTTCTTTAAAGTAGGACAAGCGAGCTGTGGGCTTAATTTTAATATGATTAACACTAAAATCTCCTACCATTGCCATCGATGCAAGCCATCGTTCGGAATTGAATGAGTCGGTATAAGTGCCAAAGGGCGATATTTTATTCTGACCCTTTCCCCATCCTATGCCCACATCGGCATAAAGATTTTCTGTTAGTTTAGTGGTCAGGTAAGGTGTCATCATCCAGCCTACCGCCTTGGTGGTATTAACCGTACTTTTTCCTGAAAAAGAGATCCAGTCCCTTTGGACTGAAAGCCCAACAAGAAAATCTGGGTTAAGCACATAGTCAGCTCTTAAATAGGTCGTTGAAAAACGGCCCTGACTGTCGTTTGTTATGACTTGATCCATCCAAGCTTCTAACCAGATATCAAAAGGCCTAAAACTGGCTTTGGGGTTGGTAGGCTGGTTGGATAGATAAGCTAAAGTGGGAGCAACAGCAGAACCATCGCTAATAGGCTGAAATGCTTCTTTCAGGGCTTTATCATTAATATGTGGTGCATCATTATGAACCTCTGGACTGACCCCAAAAGCGCCCAGAATCTGGATGGGATTACCCTTAAAAGAACTGGGAACATGGGCGACATGAGCTTGGCTTAAACTAGCATGCAGGTTAAAGCTAGTTTTTGAAAGATGGGCAGAAAATGGAAGCTTGGTATTTTTTAAGGATAACCCCAGTCCATCAATGCCATTACCATGGGTGGGCTTATTTTTTAGTCTATTAATTCGACGTTCGAGATCGGGTTGGTGCTGCAGAATAGATCTGGATCTTGTATCGAGTAATTCACCAATATATTTGCCTGTGGTGGTCAAGCTATCAAAGGGAGTAATGGTGACCGTAAAACTCTGTGTGTGAACGTTACCCGCAGGGTCTGTCGCTGTGTAGGTCACAGTGGTGATGCCAATGGGAAATGCTGAACCCGAAGCAAGCCCTGTGGTGCGCGCTATAGTGACCGCGCCTGAACTATTATCTGTAGCCGTGGGTACGCTATAAGTGACTATTGCGCTCGAAGCTCCAACCTCAGCAGTCTGGTTAATATTGCTAGGAAATCCAGACAAGACAGGAGCAGTAGTATCGTTCGCTGTGCCTGAGACGGCTATGTTATAAGCCGATTCATTGGCATCATTATTGGAGATTGTTAAATCAAAAGAGAATGATGCTATTGAGGTTGGCGTATAGCTGACGGTGAATGTTGTTGATGTGCCTGCATTGATGGAGGACGATGCAGGAGCGGTAATGGTAACGCTTGAGACATTGATCAAGTTAGAAGAACTGGGCGTGGCGTTGATCGTTAGAGCTTTGGTACCAGTATTATTGATGGTGTAGGTGACTGTTTTAACAATTCCAATCGACTCCGTATTTTGGGCATCTGTACCCCCGTCCCCAACGGCACCAGATTCTGATGAAACTACGTCAATCTCAGGGGTCAAAATATATCGAAACATAACCACACCAGACCCGCCAGCGCCACCACTTGTGCCACCTGTTGCCTCTGCGCCACCGCCACCGCCTCCGGTATTGCCTGTGCCAGCTACTCCCCCAGCACCATCTGTCTTGGCCCCATCACCGCCACCGCCATTACCCCCTTCAGAGCCACCAGTTGCAGCTGCACCCCCTGTGTTGGCACCACCGCCACCACCACCGCCATAGTACACTGAGGTACCCGTAATGGCAGAGGCTATGCCATCACCACCATCGCCCCCTCGCCCAACAGTTGCTGATTGGTTGGTTGCGTTACCACCTGTTTGGCCAGCACCACCACCGCCACCACCACCGCCGTAGGAAGTGGCGTTGGACCTTCCTCCACTGTAACCTTGCCCAGCTGTTCCACTGCCACCGCCTGAGGTATTATCATAACTGCCACCACCGCCAGAACTGCCCACAGCACCAAGCGGACTAAACCATGGCGCGCCAAATGCGCCGCCGCCGCCGCCTAATGCGGTTTGACCAAAAGCTGTGCTGTTTTGACCATTACTGGCGGTGCCGTTTGGATTCATTCCGCTGCGATCCCCACCGGCAGCGCCACCGCCCACATTTATTGAATAAGAGCTGCCAGCAGTGATGCTATAAGTGCCAGTAAGGACACCGCCACCGCCACCGCCACCATTTCCGCCGCCACCACCACCACCAACAATTAGATACTCTATGGAGCTCACACCTGAAGGGGCTACCCAAGTGCTGGTGCCAGTGCTGGTGATCGTTTCTAGATTATACTGCACACCTGAGACGGTGATGGTGGTGCCAGAATGGCTCACTGTGGGGCACAGCACTATGAGTGATAATATTGCTGTAACTATAAGTTGAGACGTCTTTATCATAAGTATAAAGCAGGCTTGAACGCCTCTACCTAAATCATAAAAATACGTTTACTCAAACTTCCTTGTTTTGAGTCAATAGAACGAAAAGGGGTTAAATACCCCTTATGTTGAATTGACATCATATCAGTGATTGTTACATTAGCAAGACCCTTTACCTTTAGATGCGGTATATGGCTCGTGTTTTGGGTCGATTGCTTACTGCATCGGCGATGCGCTTGACGTTAGCAAATTCATCAATTGTTGGATGTTCTCGCAAAGGATCTAGCCAAGTGGTCAGCATAAAAAGGTAGATATCAGCTGCGCTAAACTGCTCACCCAACACCCATGTATTATCGCCAATCTGATCATTGATGACACTCCATGTCTCTCGTAAGCGCCTAATCCCTCGGTGTTTTGCACCCTGTTCACCTTCGAGGGTATTTGCGAACCGATCAGGGTAGTAACCGAGTTGAAAAGCGTTTTGAATGGTGCTGGAAAAGTACACTAATGTTTGTAAATAAACCCCTCGTTGTGGATTATCAAATCGGGGTGCGAGATTTGCCTCTGGGTGGCGATCGCATAAAAATATAGTAATTGCCGCGGCTTCGTACATGGCCCCTTCATCCCACACTAAAACGGGTAACCAGCCATTGGGGTTGATCAATACTTGCTCAGGGGGGCGTTGTACGTCTTTGTCTGTGGTTGATTGTATTAACTCATAGGGCATTCCTAGCTCTTCTAAAATCAAGCGGATTCCCATTGAGGCGCTTTCTGCTGCGTAATATAGTTTATAAGTCATCATTTTTTACCTAAATTGCCAACTTGTCGATTTTTTATCTTGCCTGAGGTGACTGAAATACGCCTTCTTACAGTATAGTCAATCTGATTTAACCTCAAAGGTAGGCCAAAATGAGGCAGGGGCCAATGATGTAGTTGTGTCAAAACTACCCACATTTTGTTGGTCAATCATGAGTATACGAGGACTCAGGTGGGGTTCTGTGAGTTTCCCTTCAAGAATTCGAACAGCCTGATCGACTGCTATACGGCCTTGTAATACAGGGGAGTCAGTTGGGGCTGCTAAAATATGTCCGCGTTTGATACCACGAAATACATTATGCGTAAAATAGGTAGAAACGATGTTAATTTTGCCACGTAAATTGCGATTAAGTAATTCACTCACAGCGGCATCTGCTGTTAACGCAGTACCCACGATATAATCAAAATCATCGGTTTCCTCCAACACTTCTTGCAGCAAATTACGCTGAATTTCCTTACCAGTATCACCCCATTTCACAGCCACTATGCTAACCCCTGAATCAGCAATGCCATCATGAAAACCATCATTGATAAAACCCACCCAACCCGACTCTTTAGGGCCAGGAAACCATGCCACTTTTGCTTCATTGGTCCCCTTAGTTGGGTGACGTTGGGCAAGGTATTGTCCCACTTTTTGTCCCATACTGTACCAAGATACACCCGCTTTAGCGCTGATGCCGACGTTGGCAATGTCGTTTACAGCGGCAATAACCGGTGTGGTTTTTGCAATTGTACGAATACTAGGCGATAGGCCATTAAAAGAAACAGTGCCTACGATAATGGCATCACTAGCGGCATCGACACAATGACTAAGTTGCTCCACTTGAGTCGCTAGCTGGGGATAACCTCCGGCTTCAAGCACTCGCATGTTAACGCCTAGCCTTTTAACCTCTTCCACCATGCCATAGTTAACACTCAGCCAGTAAGGGTCTTTAAGGTGTGGATAAGTGACACACAAGTGCCATGCTTGGCTGGCCTCCCCTATGGGTTGGTACATTAATGATCGGGTTTGGCCCTCATAGTCAAGTGGAGGATCCCAAGCGACGATGTCCCACACAGCGAAAGTTGGGGTGCTGATCCCAAGACATACAATAAAGCTTAAACAATGTTTTAAACGAGAAATCATGTGTTTACTATCTCATGTGGCCCATGTGATGATTAAAAGCGACTTTGGTACCATCGTGTATTGTGGTATTTTACGCCTACGTTAGTCTACCTTCTGAGTGCCTATGGCTGTCAACCTTGGTGTCGGCAGTAAATTGCTGCTGGCCATGACCTTAACCATTAGTTTGTTATTAGTTGCTGCCGTCATCGGCTGGCAAGGTTATGAGCGCGTGGCCAGTAAACAAAACTCAGTCATTGACGAAGCCATACCCAGCATCATGGTCGCTCACAGGTTAGCCAAAATTAACGCCAGTTTAGCCACTGCGGCCCCCGCGCTTTTAGGCGTCACTAATGAGCTTGAGCGCAAGCAAATTACCACGGCCATCGAATATCAATTGCAGCAACTGAAAGATTCAACTAGCAGCAAAGTCGGCGACAGTGACTATGCTTTCAACAACTTGGTGCTGGCAAGTATGAGTGTCAGCATTAATGATAACCTAGTTCGCCAAATTAACTTGGTTAAGCAACGCTTAAACTATTTACAAAAAGCGCAGGTGTTGCAAACTGAAACTTTGCTTGCCATGAGCAAGATTCATGATATTAGCACCTCTTTAGTTGCCAATGCGAATACCATGACCACGGCTGTGGCATCCAGTTTGTATGATTTGGCAGATGCTAATACGGAAGAACAAGCCTTGTATTTTGCTTTTGATCGCCTTATTGAAGTTGATTTAGATCACATGGACCGAATGTACGAGTTGCGTGAGCGGTCAGTTAATCTCATGGGTTTATTAAGTCTCTTACCCCAGCAAACAAATGTGCCCGCTTTGTATAAACTTGAACAAGAAATTCAAACTAATATGAAGGTTCTTAAGCGCCGTGTTGCCGAAGTCAACGATCCAGGACGTCGCCAACAAGGCTTAGACTTGTTGTCAGTCGTCAAAGCTAATATTGCACCCAGCAGAGTAAACAATCTATTTTCTTTGCAACGAAGTAGCATAGACGTACATCGCCAATTAGTCGTGCTTAATAATGCCAGTGCCACCTTAACCAAAGCCCTGAAGATACAAGCTGATACCGCTAGTAGAGAGGCTGGTGAAAAAGTACAAACAGCCACAGATGAGGCGCGTACCGCTGTGGCTAATGGACGCAATGTATTATTGATGGCGTGTTTAATTTTAGCAGTGGTTGCTATTAGTGTTTTGTGGTTTTATGTTAAACGCAATCTTTTTCACCGACTTACCCAGTTGAATCAGGCCTTTTTAGCTGTAGCTAAAGGTGATTTAGACTATCAATTACAAATTCGTGGTTCTGACGAGTTAGGTCGGTTGGCTAAAACTGTACAGGTGTTTAAAGAAAATGCCCTCGCCCGCCAACAGCTGGAACACCAGCAAGAGGCAGTAGAACTGCGTTTAAGAAACTATCAGTCAGAGTTAGAGCAAGAGATACAGATGCGCACAGGACAGCTGCAGCAGCTCAACCAAGAGCTACTAGCCACGGCTGAAAAGCATGAGACTGCCCGCACAGAAGCGGAACAAGCAAACCAGGCCAAAACTGCATTTTTGGCCACCATGAGTCATGAAGTTCGCACGCCTTTGAGCGGTGTGCTGGGGACGTTAAGGTTGTTGCAAAAAACGCAACTAGATTCCCTTCAAATGGAGTACATCGGTTTAAGTCAGGCCGCTGCCGAAGCCTTATTGGGTATTTTGAATGGTATTTTAGATTATGCCAAGGTAGAGCAGGGGCATACGCAGGTAGAACAGTTGCCCTACGAGTTAGCTAAGGTAGAGGCCAATATGGTGGCCCTAATGTCAGGTGCTGCAGCAGAAAAAGGCTTACAACTCGATGTGCATATTCCCCAGCAGCTTAAGGCCCAAACTTTAGTGGGCGATCAGGGTAAAGTACAGCAAGTGTTATTCAACTTGCTAGGTAATGCTATTAAATTTACCACGGTAGGCTATATCGAGCTCCACATTAGCTTAGTAGAAGACGATGGTACTGGGGAACGCTTGCGTTTTGAAGTCAGTGATACGGGTTTAGGTATCCCTCAAGTGATGCATCAGAGCCTGTTCCAGCCCTTCACCCAATATGATGCGTCAACCTCTCGACGCTTTGGTGGTACGGGTTTAGGTTTGTCTATTTGTAAAACTCTGGTGGAAGCCATGGAAGGCACCATTGGTATCGATAGCCGCATTGAGAACGATATTAAGCAAGGCTCAAAAGTATGGTTTGAGTTGCCCTATTGGCCAGACTTAGAGTGGGCTCCCGCAGCGCCGATAAATGTTGAGCCAAAAATTCCATTGCCAAGTATGCGTGTGCTTTTGGTTGAGGATAATGATATTGGCCGCATCGTAGTAGAAGGTTATTTATGTCATGAGAGCCATAGCGTGACTTTAGCAAAAGATGGATTTGAAGCGCTAACTATGGCGGAGCAACATTTTGATCTTATTCTAATGGATATTAGTATGCCAGGTATGGATGGGGTTGAAACCACTCTTCGAATGCATCAAGTGCATAAACGTTTAGGATTGAAAATCCCTATTATTGCGATGTCTGCACACATTTTCCCAGAAGAAGTTGATTCTTATTTAAACTCTGGTTTAGATGGATTTTTGGGTAAACCAATTGATCCAGAGCGCTTAAATGAATTGCTCTTAGGGGTTAACAGGGCACAAGAGCGTTTGGTATCGATGCCTAATGAAGTTGCAGCTCAGTTGGTGAATGAAAAACTACTCAATGATGATCTCAGTGTGTTGGGTAAGGCTTGTATGTTGGAGATGGTGAGCCTTTTTTCTAAAGCTTGTCATAAAAATTTGGCGGCTATTGCAGTTGCGCGGCAAGAAGCGGATTGGATAAAACTGAGTGATTTGGCACACAATTTTAAAAATGCGGCGGGCAGTTTAGGCCTCGAAACCCTCTACCAATTGGTCAACCAGTTGGAAAACCAAGTCAAGCATGGCCAACCCACCAGTACAGATTTAATTTTAGAAGACCTGCCAGAGTTAGTTAAAGCCTCACAAAAAGCCCTTACTAATTGGACAGCAGCTCATATAGGCTAATATCCAAACTAATTTTCGTTAATGCCACTAAACAAATAACCTTCCCCGTGAACAGTAGTGAACAGTGTTGGATGTTTGTAGTCGCGTTCTAATTTTCGCCTTAAGCGCATGATTAACACGTCTATGGTTCGATCATTTGGATCCCAACTGCGGTGAGTAACTTGGGATAATAACCGATCGCGGTTAAGCATTTGGTTAGGGTGGGCCATAAACACTAACAAGAGTTCAAATTCAGCTCTTGTTAATTTAACTTCTTGTTGGTCCCGACCTAATAAATGCCGACGCGAGGCGTCCAATACTAAATCATCAAAATGATAGATGGATTTATGTTGGATTGGGGTTTCACTATGGTCATGAATACGCCGCAGCAGGTTGGTCACTCGTGCTAAAAGCTCTCGTGTATTAAAGGGTTTAGTAACATAGTCATCAGCCCCTATCTCTAGTCCAACAATGCGATCAATATCGTCAGTTTTCCCTGTGACTAATACGATGCCCATATTACTTTTGGCACGGACTTCGCGGGCTAGCAATAAACCACTTTCATCAGGCAAGTTAATATCCAACAAGAGCATGCTGACGTCTTCTTGGCTCAGCACAAGGCGCATTTCTTTAGCACTACCTACAGCGGTGACCCGATAACCTTCCGACTCAAAGTAGCCGGCCAGTTTTGTGCGGGTAATCGCTTCGTCTTCAACTATTAGAATGTGATGGCTTTTCATAAGTTATACCTATGCTTTTATAGATCGCAGTATAGCAGTAGATGCAGGCATTAAAAAAGCAACACCAGCATAGGAGATGTGGCTTTATTAAAGAGGCTAGCCCCGAACCAAAATCAATACTTAATTAAGGCTAGAGAGCAAGCGTTTAATCAGTTTTTCATTATTTCCAATGAGTGTGGAATTTAGCTCTAAGCCACGCAAACTGTCCCATGCAAAATAAATATTAATAATACCAAGGGCGACCTGTTGGCAGTCATCTGTAGTGGCTTGTTTATGTCGAGCTTGTAACTTGAGGCTAAGGTCAGCCACATAAAGTTCAAAACATTGAGTCATGCGCACTCTGACGCTGGGGTAACGGTGCGCAGCAGACAATAAAGCATAAAATGCAGGCAACATAATTTGATATTGGGTCTCTGGTGCAGGGCTAAATAGCACATTTAATAACCAATCATCGGAAGGATCGTCTCGGTGAGAGTGTCCTTGCGCTTGCCATATATGCTCAAACTCACTGGCGATATAATCAGCTACTTGGTTGACTAAGTCCTCTCGGTTACCTGCAAAATGACGTACTAAGCTGCGCTGCATACCCGCCTCTTTCGCGATCTCATCAAGGGATGCTGCTTCGAGACCCAATTTACTGATGCATCGCGTAAACGCAGCCATAATGCTTTGTTGGCGTTCAGCTTGAAGGGATGGGCGTGCCATAGTTCAATCGCTCAAGGTTAGTAAATGATCATGTTTGACAATTTTAAACCAAAAGTATAAATTGTCACAAATGATAATTAATAAAAGGAGTGATCTTATGATGCTTATACACCCCCAAAAACCACCAGAACAACCTTTCTCGAATGATCCTCAAGCATCGTATACCCTGGCCTCTCGCTATTATACTGATGCAAATATCTATGAGCAGGAAAAAGCAGCCATTTTTTGGAAGTCTTGGGTTTATGTGGGCCATGCCTCTCAACTAAAGCAGGCAGGGGATTATTTAACTACGGATATCCATGGCCAGCAGGTCTTAATCATTATGCATCAGGGAGGCGAACTAGGCGCTTTTTTTAACGTATGCCCGCACAGAGGTCATCAACTGTTAGAAGGCTGTGGCAATACTCGCGTTATCGTTTGTCCTTACCATGCTTGGTGTTTTGATCAACAAGGCACGTTTTTACGCGGGCGTAATTTGCAAGATTTAAAGCAATTTTCTGAACCAGAATTTAATCTTAAAGCTGTCAAATTGGAGCTTTTTTTGGGATTTGTGTTTGTTAATCTTGATCCTAATGCACCTGCAATGACTGAAGTATATGCAGGCTTAGCCGATGAAATTAAGTACTATGTGCCTAAAATTGATAAAGTAGAACACCAGTATCATGCTGATTATGCCGTTGCAGCCAACTGGAAATTAATGATGGACAATTTTCTTGAGTGCTACCACTGCCAACCGGCGCATAAAGATTTTGTTGATTTGGTAGATATGCCCAGCTACCAAACTAAAGTTCATGATTATTATTCCAGCCATATTTCCCATCAACCCAGTAATAACAACAACAATGCATATAAAGTTGCAGGAGAGCAAACCTTCGGCTACGCGGCTTGGTTTGTTTGGCCTAATTTGACCATCTGGGTCATGCCCGGGGAGGCCAATGTGAGCATGTTACAAATGCACCCCGATGGATTAGCCCAATGTCATGAAACACTAGACTGGCATGGTATTGGTCAACAACTTAATCCAGCGTCAAAAGATGCCATTACTTATTTAGACGAGGTGCTGCAGCCAGAGGACATTGGACTTTGTGAAAGTGTGCAAAAAGGACTTTCTTCTCTGGCCTATAACCAAGGCCGCTTTGTGGTCGATGATCAGCGAAGCCATTTAAGTGAGCATGGTGTTCACCACTTCCAGAAATTAGTTATTGAAGCGTTAAGTAACCCCATTAGAACTCAAACGAATTGACTCAGGAGGAGCATACAATGGCTTCTAGCGATGGTAAGACACGAGATTTAGTCACCACTATAGCCGGTGCAGGTTGGGATTTTGGTTTAACACGTCACCGATTTCATGACATTGAGCGCCCATTAGGGCCTCATTATTGCGTCTATAACCGTCGCTTAATGGCCTGTTGTTTCGACCAGAGATCAACCATAGATGGCTATTGGCTCCTGCGTCAAAAAGTGGCTGTGTTAAACACGGGTGAGCTGCCACTTCAGTTTAAGGGCCCTGATGCCGAGCGCTTACTGGACAAGCTATTCACCAAAGATATTACTAAGCTAAACATTGGCCGTTGTGCCTATGGGCTTGCCTGTTATGAAGATGGAGGATTGTTAGTTGATGGTATTTTATTGAGACTCACAAGGGACTGTTTTTGGTATGGGCAGGCCGATGGTGACTTCTTCAGTTGGGCTCGAGCTCACGCAATAGGCTTAGATGTTGAAATTACCGATCCTAAAATATTTGTATCTCAGGTTCAAGGACCTAATGCGATGAAAGTGCTGGCCGCAGCAAGTGACGAGGGAATGCCCGATCCCTTTGGCTACTTTGCCATGGCGAGGGTTAAGTTTGGGGGGCAAGAGCTTGTCATCACTCGCACTGGATACACCAACGAGTTAGGCTGGGAATTCTACACCGAACCCCATCATGATGCAGATGCCTTGTGGCGGCACTTAAAGCAGGCAGGCGAGCCCTATGGTATCGACATCTTTGGACTCGATTCAATGCATATCCGCAGAATCGAAGCGGGTATTCTTAATGCAGGCTCAGATTTTGATGATTCCACGACACCCTATGATGTAGGACTAGGTATATTTGTGGATCAAGACAAGGGTGATTTTATAGGCCAAGCAGCACTTAAAGCTGCAACCAAGAAAACGCGTTTAATAGGCCTCCTTTGCGTTGCAGAACCCCATATAGGCGCAGCCATTATGCTGGATGGTCAAACTATTGGTAAGGTGACTGCCGGGGCAACGTCGCCTTATTTAAAACAAGGTATTGGCATTGCATTAATGCTCAAATCAGGCTATCCGCCTGACACTTTGGTTAGCGTGGGGTGCATTGATGGTACATTGCATAAGGGCCAGTTGGCTGAACTACCCCTATACGATAAAGCAGGGGCAATTCAACGCGGCATCATGACCGAGGTTCCAGTAAGAGATTAACTGATTACTAGAGCCTAGCTAGGCTTAGTTAGACCAAGTTAAGCTAGGTCGCTAACCTAGCCTAACTGACGCTTAATTCAGGCCCAGTGCCTGTTTTCTTTGATTCGCCCAAGTTCTCAGGATCTGGTCAATAGCAAGGCCAATACAGGCTACACAGATGCCTAGAATTAGACCATCGCCCACACCATTCCTGTCTGATAGGGAACCCAAGATGAGCTGACCAAGATCATCCGTACCAATCATTGCACCGATAATGACCATAGACAGTGCAAACACCACGGTTTGATTAATACCCAAAGCTATATGTGGAAATGACATCGGTAATTCAATGGATAGCCAGCGCTGTAATCGGCTTACCCCCGACATTGTGCCAGCATCGTGTAAGGACTCTGGTACGCTGAGTAAACCTTGAACTGTGTACCTTAGTGCTGGGATCGTGGCATACACTACAATGGCAATGAGCACAGACGTATCGGTAACACCAAATAACATCATGACTGGAATTAAATAGATAAACGATGGGAAAGTCTGAAAAGTATCGCAATAGGTCAAAATGAAGCGCGTAGATACTGGGTGTTGGGCGCACAGTGTACCTATAACGATGCCAGTAAAGCCTGATATTATTACCGATACGCTCATCAAATATGCCGTAATTAGAGCCCTATCCCACCATTCTGTAAGTGCAATAAACAGTAAGAATCCACCGACAGTTAGGGCAGTGCGAATACCACCAACAATAAATCCTACGCCCATTACCAGGGTAAAGGTGGCAGCCACTGGCATGCCCAAATACGATGCTTTCACGGGCATCAATACTTCAACAATCAGCCACTCATTAAAACCTTTGAGACTATAAAAGAAGGTATCCCAGATCCAGTCCACTCCGTCTTGCCAAAATTGTGCAGTGGAGATGCCTTTACCATGGGGAACTAGGTAAAGGTAGTTGAACCCCTCGGGGAAAATGAACTTACCGATATAGGCAAAGATAATACCAATTACAAACACCGCACCAAACATCAGTGGATATTTATTGCGTTGAGTGAAGGTCAGGTCAGCAAAATAATCTGTTTGCTTGTTAGCCCATGCTAGTGATAGCCGATCAAGAACAATGGCGATTAAAACGATGCAGACACCGATCTCTATGGCAACCCCAATTCTTAAGCGGTTGAGGGCGATCAGTAAGTCAATACCGAGTCCCTTGGCTCCAATAAGAGAAGCAAGTACCACCATTGCCAAACACTGCATGATCACTTGGTTGACCCCAATCAAAATGTCTCGACGGGCGGTAGGAATGAGTACCTTAGTTAATAATTGCCAGTCGGTACAGCCACTCATCACGCCAGATTCAGCGACTTCTGGCGGCAATTTTTTAAGTCCTAATAGCGTTAGACGCACCATGGGTGGTGTTGCAAAAATAACTGTTGCAATTGCACCTGCGTGATCTCCAATACCAAAAAACACCATGACAGGAATCAAATAAGAAAAGTGGGGGATGATCTGCGCCATGTTAAGTAGTGGATTGAGCACGGCTTCGACACGCTTATTGCGAAACCCCCAGACACCAAAAGTGAGGCCCAGTGCAACTGACACGGGAGCGGCCACTAAAACGAAGGACAGGGTTTGCATAGATGGTTCCCATTGACCAAAAACTGCAATGTATGAGGTTGAAAGTCCTGCTAATAGTGCAAGGCCACGACCGCCCAGTGAATAGCCAAGAATGGCAGCGCCACCAGCGACCACAGTCCAAGGTAAACCAGGCCATCTTGCCCAAGGGTTAGCCGTTGCCCAGTCCCAACTAGAAAAGGCCACAATGGTCTTAACACCACCTAACATAAGTTCTCTAATAAACTCAATCAGAAACAGGATGATGCTTGATATCCCTCGTGTAAATTGGCTCACCAAAGGTTTTTGCTCAAACTCTTCTATGTCAGGGTCATAAATCTCAATAGGCCACCACTCGAACATCAGGTAACTAATTGAATCATTGATAAATAGTGGAAATGCTTCAATTAATGGGGGTAAACGCCACAGGATATTAGTTTCAGTAGGGGCAATAAACTGGTTTAACAGAATAAAAATCACTAGTAATAAAATAAACTGTAAGTATTTCCTCTGCTTAAATAGTCTGATCATGATAAGTTTTCACTCTTCTGGTTTGAGTGGTCGCCAAAGAGAACATGAACAATTTTTGCAGCATTGATGACACCCACTGCTTGGCCCGATTTGTCGATCACCGTCACAGGCTTGCTGGAGCTTAATATAGCCTCTGCAACAGTTTCAATAATGGCGTCCTTTTGTACTTTTAGGTCACTCATTGACTCAGTTGAATCAAATTCATCCATTACAGATTCAATTTTCAATACCTTTTCCCGCGGCACTCCTTCAGTAAACTTGCGCACGTATTCCGTGGCTGGGTTAAGTACAATGTTCGCAGGCGTATCAAGTTGTTCGATGATGCCATCTTTCATAATTGCGATGCGATCTGCCAAGCGTAAGGCTTCATCAAAGTCATGTGTGACAAATAATATCGTTTTGTGAAGTACCGATTGTAAACGCAGAAATTCATCCTGCATTTCCTTACGAATGAGGGGGTCAAGTGCAGAAAAGGGTTCGTCTAGGAACCAGATTTCGGGTTCAATCACAAGCGAACGGGCAATACCAACACGTTGTTGTTGGCCACCAGATAGCTCGCGGGGGAAATAGTTTTCGCGCCCAGTCAGGCTCACAAGATCCACCATTTCTTTGGCCCGATTAACACTTTCTTGAGTGCTCACTCCCTTAACTTGTAATGGGAATGCAATGTTTTCCAACACTGTTTTATGGGGTAATAAAGCAAAGTTCTGAAACACCATGCCCATTTTACTGCGACGCAGTTCAATCAACTGCTTATTATTCATGGCGAGGATATCTTCGCCATCAATGAATATTTTGCCAGCAGTGGCGTCGGTTAATCTAGAGATACATCTCAATAGAGTTGATTTGCCAGAGCCTGATAAACCCATAATAATAAGCAGTTCACCGGCATGAATATCGAATGACGCGTTATTAACTCCAACGATGCAACCTGCCTCCTGGAATTTCGCAGCATCTACTACGCCATTAGATTTTTTTAACATGCTTTCTGCATTGTCACCGAAAATTTTATAAACGGAGTCACAACGGATAACGGGTTCGACCGAAGGTGACGTTTCATTTTGCATAGACATAGGCGGATTCATTATTTTAGATTTTAAGAATTAAAGGTGACATCTTGAACAATTTAGTAAAAGCCATGAGGTCAAAAAAGAACCCTCTGGTTGGATACCAAGCAGAGGGTTGTGTTAGTTCAGATTACACAGTTTAAACTATTACTTAGTCCAACCCATCCAAACATCTTCGTTTTCAGCAAGCCATTTTTTGGCAGCATCTTTATGGTCTAATTTCTCAACGTCAACTAGAGCCGCCATTTGACCCACTTGTGTAGTAGAGAACGATAATTTACTAAACGCTGTATAGGCAGCAGGGTGAGTTTTTGGGAACTTGTAGTTCGCCGCTTTCTTCAACCAACCCACTGGTGATCCACAACTACCATCACCGCCATCCTCTATACGACAGCCGTCAAAGTAGGGAGGAAATTCGATGAAAGTGAAACCTTCAGCATCAGTAAAGTTTGGTGTCCAGTTAAAGACCACTGTACCACGACCCTCTTTTTTTGCAGAATTAAGTTCTGTCCAGAGTGCATCAGCACTGCCAGCAAACTTAACAGTCCACTTGTCGTCAAGACCAAGGGCCGCAATGCGATCAGGCATTAGAGTGCCATGCCAGCTTTGTGGGCCTTCTAACCAACGGCCTTTGCCACCTGAGTCAGCTGTAGTAAAATTAGCACTACAATCCTTTAGCGCTTCCCAGTTAGGTAGGCCAGGGCATAAACCTTTTTCGATGACCCAAGTTGGAACACCCACTTCTTCAAGCGTCGTTGCTGAATGGCTACCTGCATCGATCACACCACCCTTAGCCATGGCATTGTAGAACGAAGAACCAAAAGTAGATTGCCAAACTTCGTGTGAAATGGTCACGTCACCGTTACGAATGGACTCGTAAACTGCCTGTGTGTCGGCTGGAACATATTCAACGTTGCTACCCATGCTTTCAAACATGCCACCAATAACATAAGCCATAACCACTTGACTAGACCAGTTGTGGATTGGGATAACAATGGGTTGTGTACTATCAGCAGCTTTGGCTACACCAGTTAGTGATAATGCGATGCCAGCTGCGCCGGCTATAAGAGTATTTCTAAATTTCATTAGTCTGACCTCAATATTATTTTAGTTATTAAAATTAGTGCATTTACCAACCAGAAGTAAAAAGCACCAGCTGCTAAATAACAGCCTTGAACCATGTGCAGTCATTATGGGCGACTCTTTTGAGTCTAATTGAGCTACAGCAGTTCTAAGAGCTAACTTGCTCACTACAAATGTAGTGGCGCGCTTGCTTAAAACATAATGCATGGCTCCAGATATTATGTTTATTGGTAGCTACGCATTACTATTTCTTTGATTACAGGCAAAGTCCTGTTTATTTTTTCGACTGAGGATGCTGCCTAAGTCAAAAAAGGGTCGCAACACTAGCCCACGTTAAGCTCTAACCCGAGACTTAGTGGGGTCATAGTGAGAAATACCCACTACGGTTGCAGGAATACGTTTTATATGGCCATCAAGCTTGCCTACCTCTACCTGCATACCAGGTTCGATGTGATCAATGGACATGCTGCACAAGGCAATGTTCTGATTTAATATAGGCGAGCGCACGGCGCTGGTGATGGTGCCCACTTGTTGGCGGCCTACGCGCACACATTCTCCATGGCTGGCAATTTCTTCACCTTCTAGCACTAAACCCACCAATTGACGCTGTGGATTCGCTTGTCGTTCAATCAAAGCATCTCGGCCAATAAAATCTTCGTCTTTTGTTTTAAGTGGCACGGTGAAACCTATGCCGGCTTCAAACGGGTCTGTTTGGTCGTTAAATTCGTAATCGGCAAAAATGAGTGCCGATTCAATTCTTAGATTGTCGAGCGCTTCTAGGCCTAACGGTGTGATACCAAATTCTTGTCCGGCTTCCCAAACTGCATCCCATACTTCATGACCATGTTTAGGGTGACACCATACTTCGTATCCACGCTCACCAGTGTAACCCGTGCGGGAAACAGTCACAGGTACTCCTTGAGGTCCACCAATACGGCCATGGGTAATTCGAAACGGACGCAAGTCTTCCATGGTTGTTTGGCTATCAGGTGTGAAAATCACTTTCTTCAAAGTTTCTCCACTAAGCGGACCCTGTACGGGTAAATTGTGTAATTGATCGTTAGAGTCCTTGATCACTACCTTAAAATTCTTCTCAATTGCCACTTTGCGTAACCATTCAATGGCACCATCGCAACCCCCAACCCAACGGAAGTTATCTGCACCAAGACGGAAAACAGTGCCATCGTCTACCATGCAACCATTGTGGTAGCACATGGCGGTGTAAATGACTTGGCCAATGGCAAGCTTACGAATATTGCGGGTAACTGCGTAGTTTAATAAATTTTCGGCATCTGGCCCTAAAACTTCACATTTACGCAGTGGGCTTAGATCCATCAATACAACCTTTTCACGACATGCCCAGTATTCGGCGATGGCACCATAGTTACTAAAATGGTTGGCTAGCCAGTAGCCATTGTAATCAACAAAGTGCTGA
>Ga0209482_1000352_pt1 | contig 41074 bp, 36 predicted proteins | sample CoawatmetaG10DNA_FD_187512 | JGI IMG/M metagenome (GOLD analysis project Ga0209482, IMG submission 187512) | Marine microbial communities from the West Antarctic Peninsula - Coastal water metaG104-DNA (SPAdes) (version 2) | ecosystem: Environmental > Aquatic > Marine > Coastal ...
TCCTTTCGGCGTTTACTTATATTATTCTTCAGTTACCAGAAGTTGCTTATAAGCAAGCATCACCAATAATATTATTGGGCTGTATTTTAGGTATGGGGCACTTAGCTACAACGGGGCAGCTTCTTATTTTCCGAGTTTCTGGCGCTTCTATATTAAAAATTACATTGCTTACTTTAAAAAATTCCCTTATCTTTGTACTTTTTTTCATTTGTATAGGGGAGTTTTTAGCTCCGATTTCAAGTAATTTTGCTAAAAGTAGTAAGTCAAATGCTATGGGAAATTCTAGTACATCCTTTAATCAAGACGGTTTTTGGATTAGAGATGGCGATAATTTTATTAATGTTAAAAAAAATATTGATGGCACATTTTTTAGCGGTATTACCATTATTGAAGTTAATTCATCGAATGAGATTAAAAGAGTTATTAAGTCAGAAAATGCTATATTTGATGGGGATTCTTTAGATATGAGTGGTAGTGAAATTTTTTCTATTGATGAGTCAAGCTCTTTTGGTAGGGTTTCTTTAAAAGAGCGAAATTCTTATGATAAAACAGTTTCATTTGATCAGGATTTGATAGATAGTTTAGAAAAAGATCCTGAAGATCTTTCGACTTGGACCCTTATTAAGCAGATTCGATTTTTGTCTGATAATAAATTACGCTCAGGAGTTTTTGAGGTGGAACTCTATAATCGTTTAATTCAACCTATAACCCTTATTGCAATGATCTTACTTGCAATGTTATTTATCTTTGGATCTGCAAGGGACGTAACCTTGGGGAGAAAAATATTTTTTGGAGTAGCGCTTGGATTGTCATTTGAAATGTTATCAAGAGTTGCAAATGCAATAGCATTAGGCTTGGACTTTAGCCCTCTTTTGAGCTCTATATTACCATCTATTGTGGTCATGTTTATTGCAGTAATTTTATTATTAAAAAAATCTTTTAGCTAATCAAATGAGTCAGGCTTATTTAAAAACTGTAAAACAAAAACTAAAAATTCCAAATCGTTTTGACGTTATTTTGCTAAATGATGATTACACCTCAATGGAGTTTGTAGTAGATGTGTTGCGGAGATTTTTTCATAAAGAGTTTCAAGCTGCTGAAGCAATCATGCTTAAGATTCATATAGATGGAGAAGCGGTATGTGGGTCATACTCTTATGATGTTGCACAAACAAAAGTTAAACAAGTTATAGGTTATTCTAGAGAAAATGATCAGCCACTGATGGCTGTATTAAGGGAGCTAGGTATATAATTTTTTTAATTTAATGCCTGTTGAGATGATAAAATTTTATTACAGTATAAACTTGAATAAGGAAGAAAAATGTTAATCAAATCTATTGAATCATTAGATAAAGGTTTAAATGTTGTTTGGAGTGATGATTCATTTAGTTGTTATCCTTGGTTTTGGCTTAGAGATCATAGCGAAAGCAAAGAAGATTTACATCCAGATACTAAGCAGCGTCAGATTGATTCATTTAGTGAGCCACTAAATAATACTGTCAACGACATATGGTTTGATTGTTCTTCTGAGAGTATTTTTATCAAATGGTATGATCAATCTGAAAGTAGTCTTTCTTTTGAATTACTTCAAACTATGTCAGTGCCAGGCCTTCCTCAGCCATATACATTGAATTTGACCAATATATGGAATTCCTCAAATGAAATTAAAGATTTCCCTGAAATAACCTATCAGGAGCTTATGAGTGATGGAGGAATAAAAACTTGGCTAAATCATATTCAAAGAATTGGCTTTGCTTTAGTAACTGAAACTCCTGAAACTCCAGAGGTGACAAAAAAACTTATGGAGAGAATAGCTTATATTAGAAACTCTATTTTTGGAGGTTTTTCTGTTTGGGATAATAAGCTTGAAAATCCGGATGATACTGCCTTTACATCACTAGCTATTGAGCCACATACAGATGGAACATATGTACATGACGCGCCAGGACTTCAAACCTTGCACTGCATAAAAAGAGATTCTATTGGCGGTGAAAATCAATTAATTGATGGCCTTGCAATTGCAGAAAAGATGAGACATGAGTATCCTGATGCATTTAATATTCTGTGTAATATTAATATTCCTGGGCGCTATATCAAGCCAAATACTTATTTAGAGGCGCATCGACCTTTATTCCGTGTCAATAATAATGGTGACGTTATTCAAGTAAGCTTTAATAATCATGACCGCGCGCCTTTTAGGCTTGAAAATGAGCTAATGATTCAGTTTTATGATGCCTATAAAATTTTCCATAATTTAGCAAATGACAGGAGCCGCCAATTTGAGTTTATGCTTGAACCTGGAAAGGTGTTAACGTTTGATAACTGGCGACTTCTTCATGCGCGCTCATCTCTGACGGGTTATCGCCAACTTTGTGGTGGCTATCATAATAGAGAAGATTTTGAAAGTAAATTGAGATCTATCTAACTATTTATTTAAGATTAATTTGAATTTTATTTTGATTCAAATTGCCTACAGTGATGTTAAAATTAAGGATTAATTAAGTTAATAACAAAAACAGTATTTTATGATTGAACAAGGACTACAGCAAGAGATTAATATGGTGATGACTGAGGCTAGAAATCGTCGCCTTGAGTTTGTAACGGTGGAGCATTTATTATTAGCCCTTCTTAATATGGATGAAGTTATTGCATTTCTTCGAGGTAAGCGAGTAAATATCGATGAACTTCGCGCTGAACTTGATCAATATATTGACTCACACACACCTATTATCTCTGAAGATGCTGAAATAGATATTGTTCCAACAGTTGGGTTTCAAAGAGTTCTTCAAAGGAGTGTTTATCAGGCGCAGTCTGCTCAAAAAAATTCGGTTAACGCGATGAATGTCTTTGTTAGTATTTTTTCTGAAAAAGAATCGCATGCTGTTTATATGCTTAAATTAAATAACATTTCCAGATTGGATGTTATGGAGGGAATTTCTTCTCACCTTGCTGACAATCCAGTTGAAGAAACAAAAAAAGTTGAAAGTGATAAGCAAGCCAAGCCTTCTTCTTTGGAGTCTTTCACAACTAATTTATGTGAAAAAGCTAGACTTGGTGAAATTGATCCCCTTCTTGGCAGGGAAGAGGAAGTGCTTAGAACGGTACAAATTTTATCTAGACGCCGAAAAAATAATCCATTACTTGTAGGACAGGCTGGGGTTGGTAAGACCGCTATAGCTCAAGGCTTAGCAAAGAGAATAGTGGATGGACAGGTTCCTGAAATATTAAAGAATACAACTATATATTCTCTAGATGTTGGTGTACTAATTGCGGGTACAAAGTATAGAGGTGATTTTGAAAAGCGATTAAAGTCAGTGCTTACTGATTTAGAAAAAGATAAGAATTCAGTGCTTTTTATTGATGAAATTCATACTTTAATTGGTGCAGGTAGTGTCTCTGGAGGCTCTTTAGATGCATCGAACCTTCTTAAACCAGCTCTAGCAGATGGCTCACTTAAGTGTATAGGGTCTACAACCTATGATGAATACCGTAAGATTTTTGAAAAAGACCATGCGCTTACAAGACGCTTTCAAAAAGTGGATATTGAGGAGCCTTCAGTCGAAGATACAATTAAAATATTACATGGATTAAAAAAATACTATCAATCACACCACAAAGTTAAATATTCAGCTGCATCTCTTGTTTCTGCAGCAGAGTTAACACATCGACATATTGGGGATAGGCGTCTTCCTGATAAGGCAATTGATGTCATTGATGAGGTTGGTGCTCTTCAACAGATACTTCCTAAGTCAAAGCGTAAAGTCAATATTGGCGTTCCTGATATCGAAAATATTGTTGCTAAGCTTGCCCGTATTCCTTCTCGCCAAGTTACTAGTGATGATAAATCTTTACTTAAAAGTCTAGAGAGTGACCTTAAGTTGGGTGTATTTGGCCAAGATAATGCTGTTGAGTCTTTATCAACTGCTATAAAACTATCTCGCTCTGGACTTTCTCCTGTTGAACAGCCAATGGGTTCTTTTTTATTTGCTGGCCCTACAGGAGTTGGTAAAACTGAAATTTGTAAGCAACTTTCAAGGATTATGGGTGTTAAATTATTAAGATTTGATATGTCAGAATATATGGAGAGGCATGCTATTTCTAAACTTATAGGCTCTCCTCCTGGATATGTTGGATATGATGAAGGAGGTCTATTAACTGAGGCAGTAAATAGTAATCCTTATGCTGTTCTTTTATTGGATGAGATTGAGAAAGCGCATCCTGATATTTTCAATATCCTATTACAAGTCATGGATCATGGAAAGCTTACAGATGCTAATGGCCGTGAAGTTGATTTTAGTAATGTGATACTTGTTATGACTTCTAATGTTGGAGCTCAAAATGTTCAAAGAGCTTCTATAGGTTTTAATGAGCAAGATCATTCCCTCGATTATGAAGGTGAGCTTAAAAAAATATTTACACCAGAGTTCAGAAATCGACTCTCAGAAATTATTTACTTTAATAAACTTAATGAAGAGGTCGTTGTTTATGTAGTCAATAAATTTCTCTTTGAGCTTGAAGATGTTCTTGAAAAAAAGAATGTTTCATTGATTGTTTCTGATGCAGCTCGAAAATGGTTTGCAGAAAATGGCTATGACTCTATGATGGGCGCTCGTCCAATGATGAGATTAATTGAAAGAGAAGTGCGCAAACCCCTTGCTGATGAGCTCCTTTTTGGTAAGTTAAGCTCTGGTGGAACTGTTAAAGTTGGTATTAGTAAAGATAAGATTGCCTTAATAATTAGTTAATGAGAATTCTTATAAGTAATGATGATGGCTATAAGGCCAAAGGCATCAAACAGCTTACAAAATCACTAAGCGAGATTGCAGAAGTAATTGTTGTTGCTCCAAGTGAGAATAAGTCTGCAGCAAGTAGCTCATTAACTCTTGGCAGACCGTTAAAACCAATTCAAATTGAGAAAAATATTTATGCAATAGATGCAACACCTACTGATTGTGTTCATTTAGCATTGTGTGGTTTCATAAAAGATCCAATTGATATAGTGGTAACTGGTATTAATTTTGGGGCAAATCTGGGTGATGATACTATTTATTCTGGGACTGTTGCTGGAGCAATAGAAGGGCGATTTTTAGGGCTTCCATCACTTGCAATTTCCCTAGCTAGTTGGGAGTGTAATCATTTTGAGACAGCGGGAGAAATTGCTAAGAGATTAGTGACCCAAATGGATAAATCTAAACTATCCTACAACACCATTATTAATGTTAATGTTCCAGATATTCCTCTTGGTGAAATTAAAGGTATTAAGAGTACGCGCCTAGGAAGCAGGCATAAATCTGAACCAAGTATTAAGGATAAAGAGGATACAACTCTTTATTGGATTGGTGAAAATGGCAAGGAAGCTGACAATTCAGAGGGTACAGATTTTCATGCAATATCTAATAACTTCGTTTCAGTCACCCCTCTGCAAATTGATACAACTAAGCACTCTGAATTAAAGTTAGTGAATAATTGGCTTCAAAAAATGGATTATTGATTCCAGGTATCTCTGAGTCCAACTGTTTTATTAAATACTACTTCCTCAGACTCACTATCTCTACAAAAGTAACCTTCTCGTTCAAACTGATATGATTCTTCAGCCTTTGCATTTGATAGATTTGGTTCTATAAATCCGTTTTTTATCTCAAGTGAATTGGGATTAATTGAAGATGATAGATCATCAAATTTGGCTGGATTTGCATCTAAAAATAGTCGGTCATATATTCGAAATTCTGCATTAACAGCCCTGCTGGACTCTACAAAATGAATAACACCCTTAACTTTTCTTCCATCTGTTGGATTTTTACCTAAAGTATCTGGATCATAAGAACAGTAGACAGTTTTTACATTACCATCTTTGTCACTATCAAAATGAGTGGCTTCGATAATGTAAGAGTTTCTTAGACGTACCTCTTTATTTATTGCAAGGCGCTTATATTTATTGTTGGGCGCTATTTCTAAAAAATCCTCTTTATCAATGTATATTTCACGACTAAAGAAGATTTCTCTAGTTCCCATTTCATCCTTTTGAGGATGAATTGGGGCTTGAAGAGATTCAATTTTGCCTTTAGGGTAATTTTCAATTACTAATTTAATGGGGTTAATTACAGCCATTGATCGTGGAGCAGAATTGTTCAGATCATCTCTAATCGATGATTCTAAAATTGAAATATCAGTTAAGCTATTTACTTTTGAAATCCCAATTCGTTCACAAAAATCTCTTATTGAGGCAGCAGTATATCCTCTTCTTCGAAGACCTGAAATCGTAGGCATTCTAGGATCATTCCAGTTGCTGACATGATTGTTATCAACTAAGAGTTTTAATTTTCTTTTAGATGTTGTGGTATATTCAAGATTTAATCGAGAAAACTCATATTGATAAGGCCGACTAGGGATAATAAAATCATTTAAATTGTCTAAAGTCCAATCATAAATTCTTCGATTGTCTTGGAACTCTAGAGTGCATAAAGAATGTGTAACACCCTCAATAGCATCACCAAGACAATGTGCAAAGTCATACATTGGATAAATACACCAATCATTATTTGTTTGATGATGCGTTTCAAATCGAATACGATATAAAGCAGGATCACGCATACACATGAAGGTAGAAGACATATCAATTTTGGCCCTCAATACGCACTCACCTTCCTTAAATTCTCCTGCTTTCATTCTTCTAAAAAGAGTTAAATTTTCTTCAATACTTGTTTCTCGATAAGGGCTATTTGTTCCAGGTTCTTTAAGAGTTCCACGATATTTACGAGTTTCATTGCTATTTAAAAAACACACATAAGACAAGCCTTTAGAAATTAACTCTTCAGCATACTGATAAAATTTATCAAAGTAACTTGAGCTAAATTTAACCTCACCATGCCAATCAAATCCCAGCCACTCAACATCTTTTTTAATAGAATTGACATATTCAATATCTTCTTTAGTGGGGTTAGTGTCATCAAATCTTAAGTTACAATATCCATCATAATCTGTGGCTGTTCCAAAGTTGAGACAAATAGACTTTGCATGACCAATATGAAGGTATCCGTTAGGCTCTGGTGGAAACCGAGTTTTAATATTCGTATATTTACCAGATGAAAGATCTTTGTCTATAACATTACGTATGAAATTAGTTGACTTTACTTCTTTAGTTTGAGAATTCATTTCTACCATTTTAAGGGTAATTTAAGCTTTATAAATTATATCATTAAAAGCTTAATTTAATATCTAGCGCTTCAAACTGAATGCCAATGTAAAATACTTTTTATGAAAATAGCTATAGTTAAACTCTCAGCATTAGGTGACATTGTTAATGCGATGATTGTTTTGCAGTATTTAAAGAGATATAACCAGGCAATAGAAATTGATTGGTTGGTAGAGGGGAGCTATAAAGAACTGTTAGAGCTCAATCCAGATATCAATAAAGTTATTGTGATTAATCTTAAAAAAGCCAAGAAGAAAAAATCACTTTATTTACTTTTTAATGAGCTTAGAAAAGTTCGAGAATTAGGACCATATGATCTTGTAATTGATATGCAAGGCTTATTAAAGTCAGCTGTCATATCGTATCTAATACCATCCTCTATAACCCTGGGTTTTGAAAAATCCTCATTAAGAGAAAGTTTTGCTTCAGTGTTTTATAATAAAACATTTAAATATGGATATGATAAAAATATTATTGAGCGTAATTGTGAACTAATTAAGTTTGCTTTTCAATTTTCATGGAGTAATGATGAGATTCATCATAAGCTACCTTTTTTATACTCTAGTCAAAAACATTTTGGTAGTAATATTTCTAATACAAAAAAAAATATTATATTAATACCTGGGGCATCCCATGTATCAAAATGCTATCCTATATCGAAATATGCACAATTAACATCAATGTTAGATGCTAATTTCATTATTATTTGGGGCAATCAAAATGAAAAGTTACTAGCTTATGAAATTAAAGCCTTATCATCAAATGTCAATGTTTCTAGTAAGCTCTCTTTAGGGGCTTTAATATCTTTAATTAATCAAGTTGATCTAGTTATAGGAGGAGACACAGGACCTACTCATATGGCTTGGGCCCTCAACAAGCCTTCAATATGTTTATATGGGCCGACACCAGGCTATCGAAATAGTTTTACTACCAAAGTTAATTTGATCATAGAGTCAGAATCAAAAGTAAATATTTTAAATATTAATAAAAAGGATTTATCAATTAGCAAAATAGACGCTAAACAGATTGCTAAAAAATCAAAAATATTATTATAAAAGTTACTGTAATTCTTTATTTAGACTTGAAAATAATAAGGCACTAAAAAAAGCCCAAAAGTGACCTTCTCTGGAATCTAGAAGCATAGAATTACCCATACAGCCTATTATAATTAAGACTACTAATCCTTGAGCAATGAATTTTTGCTCTTTCTCTGTTAATTTATCAGATGAAGATCCTTGGACATAAAACAAGTAAAGTAATAGAAGTAGGCCAACTAATCCAAGTTGTACGCTAATCATTAAAAACTCATTATGAGGATTTTTTTTAGCAATAGAAGCAGCCTTATAGCTTTCAGGTAAGTTACGCCTGAAGGTTTCTTCATAACTTCCTATACCACTTCCAAGCCATGGGTTATGGCGTATTAATTTTATAGTATTAAAATAAATTCTTGGCCTAGTGTTATTTCCAGCCGTATCAGAAGATACCATGTGATGATAGCGAACTTGTAGTTTTTCAATTTGGAACTGTATTGAAGCATTTTGACCAATTTCAGATAGGTGGTTTTTATTAATAATAGCTGTTGCTGCAATCAAACCAAATATTATTGGTATAAATAATACTGAGCGAACACCAGTATGTTGAACTATGAATAGAACAATTAAGGTGAGCGCGAGTATTTGGCCTGAGGTACCTGTGCTAATAAATAAAACATAATAAAAAGAAAAAACAGCAAGAATTAAGTAGGGTAATTTAAGAAGAAGTCTTGAGAAGACAACTTTTTGGGCCGCAATAAACATAGTGAATGACATTAGAATATTTGTAATAACATGTGAAGCAAATCCACCATCTAATGTAAAACTTTGCTGGTGTCCTTTGACAGAGTATTCAATTGGTAAAATTATCTCAAAAAATACTAAATAAACACCAATCAGAACAACACTCATACTTAATAAATAAGCGTTGATACCTATATTTCGCCTCCTGTTTGAGTCAAAGAGGGGAAGCATAAAGGCAATATACCAAAGCTCATTATATTTTTTTAAAATGCCCATAGCTTCACTTGAATCAATCGTCCAATTTAAGCTTATTATTAAAAGAAAAAATAAAACGAAAGAGATTTTTGAGACAGGATTTTTCCAGGCAATGATAATATGATTTTTAAGATTGCCAGCCAACAAAAAAAATGTGAATGTTAGAAAAATAAATACATTCATTAAGGCAGTACTAATAGGTATAAAAACCATAAAAGAAACAACACAGAAAAAAGCTGCACTATTAGAAAACTCTTGTATTCTTCTCTTAGGTGAGATTAATTCGTTTGTCATTATTTTATTGCCTCTGTGTAGTGTTTTTTGCTGATATCAAATCCTAGTTTTTCAAGTATCCAAAACCTAACACGATGCTTAAGATCATTTAAAGAGACTTTGTAGTTGGGATTTTGTGAAAACTCTAATTCAGCATCATTTGAAAGCCAATCTCCAATAATTTTTGGATGAGTTCCATCAAATTGACGAATTTCAGCTAAATCAACATTACCATAAGAAGAGAAGGATTCGGGTTTTTTGTTCCAGTACTTGCTTATCTGAATATTTTTTTCATGCTTATAGTTTAGTTTTCTTACATGACCATAATGATAGATATGGCAGCCAGCATAAGCAGCTTTAGGATATCTTCCTTTTTTATTTTGATCCATTACAACAAAATAAAGACCATCAGGGGAGTAATTTCTTATATTGTTTCTAATAATTCTTGGAGCTCTTCGATACCCTGCAATACCTATCTGATTTGGTTGACCATAAAAATGATAAAAGTCAAAGTACAATGCTTCAACTTTAGGATTATTTAAGTACTTTTCCATAGAGCTTTGAATTACGCTTAAATCTTTTTCATGAAGAACTTCATCACCTTCAAGATAAAAAGCCCAATCTCCAACACAATTGTATTGAGCAATCATTTTCTGTTGTGCATAGACAAAACCACGATCCTTCATACCCTCATTCCATTGAGTTTCAATGATGCGGATTTTGTTACTTTTAATAGATTTAATTTTTTGAAGAGTGTTGTCATCACTATTTCCAACTGCAATAACAAATTCATCCAAAATTGGTAAAACAGATTTAATGCTTTCTAAAAAAGGATAGCCTAGAATCTCTCCGTTTTTAATAAATGTAAAGCCACTAACCTTCAAAATTTCCCCTTCATTTGTAAGCGACTTTATTATATGCTAATAGTGTTTTTTCTAAAGTTTTTTCCCAGCTAATTGTTTTTGATTTTTCAAAACCATTCTGAGCTATTTTTAATCTTTCGTCAATATTTTTATAAAGAAAATCAATTTTTGAGGCAATTTCAATTTCATCTATTGGATTTTTTAATATTACAGCTTGAGAATCATTTAAGTATTCACTGAGGCCACAAAACTTCATATTACTTATAATAATTGGTAACTTAAGAGACATTGCTTCTAAAGGTGCCATGCCATATGTATCGGCAAGTGTAGGGTGAATTAATAAGTCTACTTGACTGTATAAAGAACCCATATCCTCAACCGTTCCTAAAAATATTATATTATTTATAATAGATGGAGAGATAATTTGTTTTTTAAAATTATCGTTTCCTGCAACAATTAGATAGATTTGTTTATTATTGAGAAGTGCTAGAGACTCAATAATCGATGGGAGCCCCTTTTTTTTGAAATTATTTGCAACTAGAAGCATAACAAACGCATTACTAGGAATTGAAAATTTAATTCTTAGATTTTTTAATTTATTATCATTTTGAACGCTTCCGTTTGATATATAACTACTGTTTCCAGGATTGGCAATCGAAATATTATTAAGTGAAGGATAGCACTTAATAATATTTCTTGATAAGTAGTCAGAGACACTAATGAAATACCTTTTGGGTAAAGGCCTCATTTGTCGACTTTCGAGCCATAAATATAAAATTTTTCTTGGACTAAGAAAAGTATTTAACAACCTTAAAAATTTTTTAAATCCAGATATTTCAATCCACATTGACTTGAAACAAGGTACATGAATGGTATAAATATCAGCATTTGAAACTAATTCATGAGAATGGACAATTTCAAATTTATCTTTTTTTATTTTGCGCGTAAGAAATGAAAATAATAACTGATTCAAAAATCTTGGTTTTTCAAAATATTTAGAAATTTTATGAAATTTTATATTTGAGTTATTATCTTCATAACTTTGAGCAAAAACATGAACTTCATGATTAATAGCTAATCTTTCAGATAATTCAACGCAATATCTTTCTGCGCCTCCAGAACTCCTTCGATAATTTCTTATTAAGACAGCAATTTTCATTAGTTATCTACTTCGTCGATCTTCATATTTAGTTAAGATTTTTAGTAGAAAAAGGTATGGAAGTGTGTGGTGAGTAATCTGAACTCTAGGGAGTAAAAATAAATTACTCTTACCAGTTGAACGACCTCTTTTAGTAGTTGTAGCAGTTAAATAACCAGCTTTTTCTATAATTGCTATTATTTCATCATTAAAGTGACCGTAAGGATAGCAGAAATGATTAATAGTAGTATCAAATCTACTTTCTAAATCCGCTTTAGATTTTGTTATTTCTTTAAAGGAGTTTTTGGAGTTACATTTAGTAAGGTCTACATGTGTTTGCGTATGAGACCCAATTTCCATTCCACTACTAACCCACTGATTTATCTCTTCATCATTTAGTAACTGATGTTGATATATTCCTTTATCATTATCCCAGTTATTTGATTCACCTATATTATCACTAACTAAGTATATTGTCGCTGAGAAGCCAAATTGTCTTAGAATAGGTAGCGCATTAGTTAAATTGTTCTTATAACCATCATCAAAAGAAATCCCAACTAACTTTTCAGGTTTTCCGGACAATAAATGAAGATGTAATTCACCTATACTGACTCCTCGATAACCTAATAATTTGAGAAGATACATTTGAAATTTGAATCTTTTTGGAGGAACATTAAGACTCCTCATAACTGTGCCTTTAGGCATTTTTTGAATACTATGGTACATTAAGATTGGAAATATTGGAATATTCATAATTCAATTATAGCAAATTTCAAAATATCTAAATTTATATCATATAATAAAGCACAATGAAAATTTTAATAGAACTTCCCTCTTGGTTAGGTGATACTTTAATGGCTACTCCAGCCATTGAAAATATAATAAGTCATTTTGATGATGCTAAAATTACCTTTATAGGCTCTAAAGTATCAATTGAAACATTAAAACTTCATCCAAAAGTTAGTTTAACTAAGATAATAAATAAAAACTATTTTGAATTTTATAGGACTGCAAAAACATTAGGTTATTTTGACGTTTTTCTTTCTTTCAGAAATTCTTTTCGATCGAATATTCATAAGTTATTCATAAAAAGTCAAATAAAATATCAATTCGATAAAAAAAAATATATAAACCGACATCAAGTAGAAAAATATAACGACTTTATTAATGATAGTTTAAATCTTAATGCCCCAGCTGGACCTTTATTTTTGTATCCTAAAAGATTGCATTCTAATAATAAGAAAATTTTAGGGATTAATCCTGGGGCTTCTTATGGTAGTGCAAAGCGATGGTACCCAGAAGAATTTGCAAAGGTCGCCTTAGCACTTTCTTCAGACTATGATATTCATTTATTTGGTGGCCCCAATGAGAAAGATATTGCAGGTGAAATTGAGCAATTATTTAACTCTTTAGGGCTAAAGAACTTTAAAAATTATGCAGGAAAAACATCTGTTAATCAGCTTATTGAGCTTATTTCTCAGGTAGATCTTTTTATTACTGGCGATAGTGGTCCAATGCATGTTGCAGCTAGTTTTAATATTCCAACTGTTGCTATTTTTGGTCCTACAAATGATATTGAGACAAGTCAATGGAAGAATGAAAAAAATATTAATATAAAAAAAAATTTGTCATGCCAGCCCTGTATGAGTCGTACTTGTCCTCTAGGACATCATAACTGTATGAGGCTTATAAAATCAACTGATGTATTAGAGGCTATTAATTTAATAGAGGTCTAATGCAATTTAACATTTCGTAATTGTCTATAATGTTTGGCTAATTTAAATACAATTTTTATTTATGAAAGTATTAGTAACAGGTGCAGCTGGTTTTATAGGTTCAGCTTTATCAATTATCCTTTTAGATAGGGGAGATACCGTAGTTGGTATTGATAATCATAATGATTACTATGATCCAGATCTAAAAGAGGCTCGAATTGCTCGACATCTTGATCATCATAACTACACACACATACGAGATGATATTGAAAATCAAGCTGCAATTAAAAAATTGTTTGCAGATAATCAGTTTGATTCTGTAGTTAATCTTGCAGCCCAGGCTGGTGTTCGATATTCAATTGACAATCCTATGGCTTATATTAATACTAATATTGTTGGATTTGCTAATATTCTTGAAGGTTGTCGTCATAATAATATATCTCACCTTGTTTATGCCTCTAGCAGTTCAGTGTATGGGTCTAATACGAACATGCCTTTTTCTATTCATGATAATGTTGATCACCCTTTGAGTTTGTATGCCGCAAGTAAAAAGACAAATGAATTAATGGCGCATTCTTATAGCCACTTATATGATCTTCCAACAACTGGATTAAGATTTTTTACAGTTTATGGTCCATGGGGAAGGCCAGATATGGCTTTATTTAAATTTACAAAAGCAATTTTAGCTGGTTTAAAAATTGAAGTTTTTAATTTTGGTAAGCATAAAAGAGATTTTACTTATATTGATGATATTGTTGATGGCATAACTCGAGTTCTAGATTCACCCGCAAAAGAAAATTTAAATTGGGATGGTGATATGCCAGATTCAGGCTCATCAAAAGCACCGTGGCGGATATATAATATTGGAAATAACTCTCCTGTGGATCTTCTAGATTATATTCAAGCTCTTGAATTAGAGCTTGGAATTAAAGCTAAAAAAGAACTTTTGCCTCTTCAGCCTGGAGATGTTCCAGATACTTATGCTGATATTAGTGATTTAGTAAGAGATTTTAACTTTCAACCTAAAATGCCTCTGAAACAAGGTGTAAAGAATTTTATTGCATGGTATCGTAAATATTATAATGGATATAAATAGTTTTAAAATTGCTGTAATTGGAATGGGCTATGTTGGCTTGCCTTTAGCTGCAGAGTTTGGAAAAATTCTTGACACAGTTGGTTTTGATGTAAATGAAGTAAGAATTAAAGAACTAATTAGAGGTTTGGATTCTACACTTGAAGTAAGCCCGTCAGAATTGAGTAATGCTAAAAAACTATCGTACACTACTAATATAGATGACATTAAAGCTTGTAATATTTTTATTGTTACAGTTCCTACACCAATTGATGAGTTAAAACAACCTGATCTGGAGCCACTGAAACAAGCGACTGAAGCTTTGGGCGGCTTATTGAAGAAAAACGATATTGTTATATATGAATCAACAGTATATCCAGGCGCAACAGAAGAAGTCTGTGTCCCAATTCTTGAAAATAAATCAGGCCTAAGGTTTAATGTTGATTTTTACTGTGGTTACTCCCCTGAAAGAATTAATCCGGGCGACAAGGAACATAGAATTACTACAATAAAAAAGGTTACATCTGGTTCAAATCCAGAAGTAGCAACTACAGTTGATGAACTTTATAAGTTAATTATTACAGCAGGAACTTATAAAGCTGAGAGTATTAAAGTTGCAGAGGCTGCAAAGGTAATTGAAAATACACAGCGTGATGTTAATATTGCTCTTATAAATGAATTAGCTCTCATTTTTAACAAATTAGGGATAGATACTGAAGCAGTATTAAGGGCTGCAGGCACTAAATGGAATTTCTTAAAATTTTGGCCTGGTTTAGTTGGAGGCCATTGTATTGGGGTAGATCCTTATTATCTAACTTATAAAGCTTTAGAGGTTGGTTATAACCCTGAAATAATTTTGGCTGGTAGGCGTATTAATGACAATATGGGTGGCTATATTGTAAAAGAAGTGGTACATTTGATGAATCTCAAAAATATTACAATTAAAGGCTCTAATATTCTTATTATGGGGCTAACTTTTAAGGAAAATTGCCCAGATTTAAGAAATACAAGAGTTTTGGATTTAGTAAATGGATTTAAAGAATCCTTGTGTAATGTTGATATTTTTGATCCATGGGTCAGTGAAGATGAGGTAATGTCGGCTTATGGTTTAAAATCTGTTTCAAAACCAATCAATGGCAAATACGATTCCATAGTAATAGCTGTAGCTCATGATGAGTTTAAAGCAATGAAATTAGCTCAAATAAAATCCTTTGCAAAAGATAGTTGTGTGATCTATGATATTAAATACCTATTTGATAATAAACAAACAGATGGGAGGCTTTGACAAATTTAGATATTGAGCTTGATAAGTTTTATTTTAGGTAAATTCAAAGTCAATTAATTGACAAATAATATGACCGATTAAAATATGCATTTCTTGGATTCTTGCAGTTTCTTCAGCCTGAACAACTAGATTAATTTCACAAATACTATTAAATTCACCTCCACCTCTTCCACTGAAACCAATAGTTTTACATCCTATGGCATTTGCAGCCTTCAATGCATTAATAACATTTTCACTAGTTCCGCCAGTGCTGATACCTATTGCAACATCATTTACATTTGCTAAAGCCTCAACCTGACGGCTGAAGACCTTATCGTATCCATAGTCATTCCCAATACAAGTAAGAGCAGAAGTATCGGTGGTTAAAGCTAATGCTGGAAGTCCTTTTCGTTCTTTTTTATATCGACCGACCAGTTCTGCGGCAATATGTTGAGCATCACCTGCACTTCCACCATTACCAAAAAGTAAAATCTTCCCACCATTTTGAAGAGATTCGATACAAAGCTTTGCAGCCTGCTCTAAAGAATCACCAATAGTTTTCATTGTGGTTTGACTGACAAGTAAATGTCTTTCAAATTCTTTTACAATAATTTTTTGCATAATATTAGTTGGTATCTTGGATTTTTTTAATAATGTTCGTAGTGCTTTTACCACCAATAAACTTAACTAATTTTAACTCATTTACTATATCTTGCCCCACTACTTTTTTGCCTTCATAGTCCCCACCTTTGACTAATGTATGAGGTCTGATGGCTTTGATTAAATTAATTGGTGTACTCTCATTAAAAACTACAACATAATCGACAGCTTCGAGTGCTGCTAGAATATAGGCTCTGTCCTCCTCTGAATTTATAGGGCGACCATTCCCTTTAATTGCTGCAACAGATTTGTTTGAGTTTAAACCAACGATTAGTATGTCTCCAAAGTTTTTTGAAGCCTCTAAATATTGCACATGGCCCGAGTGAAGTAGATCAAAACAACCATTTGTAAAAACAATTTTTTTTCCTCTAATTTTAAACTCTTCACTTAAGGCTTGAATTTCTGCGAGTGTTTTAATATTCTCATCACTTTTTGAATTATTGAGGTTCAACTCATAATTAATGATTTCATCTAAAGTTGCAGTAGCGCTTCCAATTTTTCCAACCACTACTCCTGCGGCAAGATTAGAAAATTTAACTGCATCGTCAATATTTAGATCATTGGCTAATGCAAAACCAAGAGAAGCAAGTACGGTATCTCCAGCTCCAGTTACATCAAATACTTCTCTAGCGACTGTAGGAAGAGAACGAAACTCACCATCATAAATCGCAATTCCTTGGTCACTTAAAGTTATTAAAGAGACATCAAGTTCATACTCGTTTCGAAGATAAGTAATTGCATTATTTAGACTAGCTTTATCTTTTATATTGATTTTAGTTGCCTCAATCGCTTCTTTCTTGTTTGGTGTAAGCAAAAATGCCCCTGTATACTTCGAATAATCTGAGCCTTTGGGATCAATAAGAACTTTAATATTATTTTTTTTAGCAATCTGAATTAGTAATTGAGTAAGTTTCGTATCAAATATTCCTTTTCCATAATCTGAAAAAAGGACACAAGAGTATTCACTAATAATTTTTTTAAAAGTTTTTAGGATTTTCTCCTGAGAGGATTTGCTGATAATTTTAGTACTCTCACGATCAAAGCGAATCACTTGTTGATGCGATGAAATAATCCTTGTTTTTTTTGAAGTAATTCGATTTTTCTCTAAAACTAAGTATTTTGTACTTATATTAATATCTATGAGTAACGTCTTTGCCTTAGATGAAATTTCACAGTCACCAATTACGCTTATTAAATCAACATCTGCACCTAAAGCCTTTAAGTTGTGAATTACATTTCCAGCACCACCTAGTAAGGTACTATCATTCCCAATCTTAACAATAGGAACAGGTGCCTCAGGAGATATACTATCAGTATCACCCCAAAGATACTGATCAATAATTAAATCTCCAATAACGAGTAATTTAGGTGATTTTTGTTTAAGACTAATCATTATTTGTTATGTTCAAAGTCCTAATTATTTCTTTTGAATAAAGTTTAATGCCCTTTTCAAGGGTAACATTTGGCTTAAATCCTAAATCTTTTTGAGTAAGAGAAATGTCTGCTTGAGTATGATTTTGATAGTCACTATAAGGGTTTTCAAAATACTCAATACTTAGACTTGAATTAAACTCTTTTAGTAAAACATCTGCAACTTCTTTGAAGCTTCTTGGTAAAGCAGTGCCAACATTATAAACTCCACTTTTTTGAGCTTTACTTGCAAGTATATTAGCCTGAATTACATCCTCAATATAAATAAAGTCTCTCAAAATATTTTCAGAGTTTTTAAATAATTTAGGTGGATTATTTTTGAGTATTTGATGACCCAATTGTAATATCATTGATGAAGTTTTTTCTTTATAAGTCTCTCGTGGGCCAAATACATTAAAAAATCTTAATCCAACAATCAAAACATGTTTATGAGTATTAGCATAGCGGCAAGCTATTTGATCCATCATGTACTTACTAAAACCATAAGGATTTTGAGGGCTTTCTTTACCAATTTCCTGGGGAGAAGTGGAGTTTCCATATGTGGCAGCAGAACTTGCATATACCAAGACAGCATTATTTTTATTTGATAACTCTAATATGTCATAAAAAGAATTAACATTAGTTTGCATAATTATTTCTTGATCATAGATGCGTGTATCTGATATTGCCGCTTGGTGAAATATATAATCAAATTCATAATCTTGAAGTTTTCTTAGATCATCTTTAGAATTAATATTTCCACAAATTACATCTCCTTTAAAACTGATAAGATTATTAAAATGTCCAAAACTTTTTAAATTACCATTAGAAAATCTATTTTCATTTCTAAAACAATCAAATACTACAATGTGAGAGTCTGGAAAGTGCTCCTGGAAATAAAAGGCTAAACTGCTTCCAATAAATCCAGCTCCACCAGTAATTAAGATTGATTTATTGTTAAAATCCATTTAAATCCCTATTATTTGTATACATTCTTTAATTGATTTTAATATAAATTTAGCATTTGATCTTAACTCCTCTTGGCTAGTATCGTTCTTAATCAAAATAGTATTATGAATTCCTGCGCTATTAGCAGCAATGATATCTGACTCTTTGTCACCAATCATCCATGATTTAGACATATCAATATCATATTTTTTACATGCTATCGTTAACATTCCTGGTTTGGGTTTTCTACATGAACAATTTGATTCTGGCATGTGAGGGCAATGGAATACATCTAATATTTGTATGTTCTCATTTGAAAATTTTTTCAACATCCATTTATTAAGATTTATTAAGTCATTTTCAGAATAATAGCCCCTTGCAATTCCAGACTGATTAGTAATAATGACAATTTTATAACCATATTTTTGAAAATGCCTACAAGATGCAAATACCCATTCAAGGAATATAAAATCTTTTATCTTATGAAGATAACCTATATCTTTGTTAATAATTCCATCACGATCAAGAAAAACTGCTTTAATTTTATTGATAGACATTAAATCAGAGAATTGAGATTCATATTGAATTATTAATGTGTTAATAAAAATTTATTAAATTCTGTACATATTGTAATTAAAAATTTAAAAAAAAGGTATTATTTTTTTTAAAGCAAATTTAGTAGAAAAACTCTTATAATGCAAAGTAAAATGATACTTTTATTTGTTTTTATTTAGGGTAAATATGGAATCACAAGATATCTTTTTAGAGCCTGCTTTAGATAAGCATATTTTTCTCAAAAAAAATGATCATCTCTCAGTTGATGAGTTAAAAGATATTACTAAATCTTACAGAGATTCTGATCTAAATAAGAGTGATAGGGATATAGTAAAAAAAATCAATGATGAAATTGATATTTCTAATAAATTTCCTTCTTGGTGGACAGAACAAGAGTCTTTATACTTAAAAAAAATTGATAACCTGCATAAATCTCTTAAATATATAGCTTTTCGTTATAAGTTTAAGCGTTTTCCAGTTGATAAGGTAGTTACAGATTTTCCATTGTATGTTCTTATTGAGCCCGTATCAGTTTGTAATTTACGTTGCCCTTTTTGTTTTCAAATGGATAAGGAGTTTACTCGCAAGCCTTACGCAGGCGTTATGGAAATGGACCTTTTTAAGCGCGTCGTTGATGAGTGTGAACAAAATGGAACTCAGGCAGTAACACTTGCCTCAAGAGGCGAGCCTACTTTGCATCCCAAGCTACCAGAGATGTTAGAATACTTAAAAGGTAAGTTTTTTGAAATTAAATTAAATACTAATGGGACTAGGTTAACTGACTCACTATGCCATGATATATTTAAAAATGAAGTAAATGATGTTGTTTTAAGTATTGACTCAGATAAAAAAGAATTATTTGAGATGCTAAGAAAAAATGCTATTTTCGAAGAAGTGCTCGAAAATGTTAGAAATCTCAAAAGAATAAGAGATGAATATTATCCTGATTCAGTTACAGCAATTAGAATCTCGGGTGTTAAATTTACTCCTGAACAGGATAACGAAAGTTTTATGAAGTTTTGGAATGATTTAGCAGATGAAATAACAATTTCAGCAAGTGAGGAAAGGTGGGATACTTACAATAATAAAACTAAACCACAGTTGACAGAGCCTTGTGCGCTTCTTTGGGAAAGATTTTACGTTTGGTATGACGGAACATGTAATCCATGTGATGTTGATTATATGAGTAAATTAAGTCCAGGCATACTCACTGAAACTGAAAGTATTAAGTCTATTTGGAATTCAGAAAGTTATAAATCTCTTAGGTCGACACATTTAAAGAAATTAAGGTCCAAATATAACCCTTGTGATAGGTGCGGTGTTTATTAATGGAAACCCCAGTTAGAATTTGTTTTATTGGTGACGGGTCACATGCTAATAGGATAAAAAATGCCTTAAAAAATCTAAAAATTAATTGTTCTTTTGTTGAGTTTGACAGGACTAAGGCTTTGAATAGTCAGCCTGATTTACTCGATTGCCATGCAGTATTTATTACCTCACCAAATAATACACACGCAATGTATTTAGATGAATTAAATAAGTACTTTTATGGATATATATATTGTGAAAAACCACCTATTAATAAGATAAATCAAATTAATATTTTAGAAAATATTAACCCCTCTAAGTGTTTTTTTGGTTTTAATTATCGTTATTCAAAAATTTTTTCGTTTGTAGAAGAGATGAAGGAAAAATATAATCTTGGTAAGGAAATTAATATGCATATCCATGTATCTTACCCATTTGCAATCAAAGAGGCATACTTAAAATCATGGAAGTCGAAAATCACTAAATCCCCTTTGGGGGTAATTGAAAATTTAGGAATCCATTATATTGATTTAGCTATAAATCTATTTGGAAAGTTTAGAAATGTATTCATAATAAAAAATAATATATGCGATACTGGCTCAGCTATAGATACTGCAACTATTTTTTGTGAGCATGAAAATAATGCTTCAACTCAAATATTTGTTTCTTATGCAACATTAGTAAAAGACGAGATATATTTTACTTTTGAAAATGGTGATATTAATTATGATGGAATTACTTTAAATTTACTTTATCCAAAAAATACTTTTGACGAAAGTGGTCTTGCCGTGTGCCCATCAATAGCTTCTTCCAGTGAAATAGGAGGCTATGATTTGTATGATAAGTCTCTAAATGATTGTGTTGAAGCGTTCATGGCAGTAGTTATAAATGAAGAGAAATTTGAAAGTATTTTGTTTGAAAACTCAAAAATGTCAACCCTCGCTATGCTGGAAATTGCTTAATTTAAACCATACTCTAAATACAGAATGCTGAAATACTTAAAAGAAGTCCTTTTCATTCTTGGTGGTGATAGAAAAAAACTACCATTACTATTTTTATTTTTTTTATTCCTTTCACTAGTTGATCTTCTCGGTCTTGGACTAATTGGTCCATATGTTTCAATTATTGTAGACCCTGATGCTCTTGATGGGAACCTTGGAGAAATTGTTCAATATTTTGGACTTCCTAGTCAAAAGCAGGACCTTCTTATTTCAATTGGTGTTATTCTCTTAGTTGTATTTGTATTAAAAACAACATTTGCAATTTTTGTAAATAAAAAAATAATAGATTTTGGGCAGGGCCAGCAAGTTAGATTAAGAAAGCTTTTAATGAGCAGTTTTCAGTCATTAAGTTATGTAGAGTATCTTAAGAGAAACAGTTCAGAGTATATATATAGCATTCAGCAACTAAGTCAACAATTTGGGCTAAGCGTTTTATTGCCAATACTTAGAATTATTAGTGATTCAATTGTTGGTATAGTAATTTTGTCTTTTCTTGCTTGGCAAAGCTTTTCTGCATTAGCTTTATTGGTTTCATTGCTAGGGCTAATGGTTTTCATCTATGATAGATTATTCAAGAAAAATATCAAGAGATATGGAGAAAATGCTAACAAAGCCTCTACATTGATGCTGCAAGGTGTTCAAGAAGGATTAGAAGGATTTAAAGAAATTAGGATTCTAGGCAAAGAAAAACATTTTTATAAACAGGTCGCCAATAGCGCAACAGAATTCTCATATTATAGTATTAAATCTCAAATACTTGCTATAACACCTAGATATTTATTGGAACTTTCATTAATTATCTTTATAGTTTTGTTGGTTAGTTTGACTTTGATATCAGGAGGTGATTTTGAGGCTTTAATTCCTACTGTTGCAATGTTTGGAGTAGCTGCTTTAAGGTTATTGCCTTCTGCAAATTTATTATCTAGTGGCCTGGTTCAATTAAGATTTAGCAGGGATGCCGTATCACGACTTTATAGTGATGTGAAAAGCACTAGTGATACTAATTTTAAGCTCATTTCAGACCTATCTAATTCTACTCAGCCTACTTTCAAAAGTTTGACATTGAATAGTGTGAGTTTCTCATATCCTAATACTAATAAGAAAGTTTTAGATAGGATTTCATTAGAAATTAACTCTGGGGAATCTATTGGATTTATTGGAACTTCAGGCTCTGGAAAAACTACTCTAATTGATATTATTTTAGGATTACTTAATCCTCAAGAAGGGATTATTAAATTAAACGATTCCTTATTAAAAAACTCTTTAAATGTCTGGAGATCTCAACTTGCTTACTTGCCTCAGCAAGTTTTTTTATTGGACAATACTTTAAGTCAAAATATTGCACTGGGGATTGATCCAGATAAAATTAATTATGACCGTCTTTTAAGTGCTATAAATAAAGCTAAATTATCTGGACTTGTAGATGAGCTTAAAGATGGTGTTGATACTCTAATTGGAGAAAGAGGAATGAGACTTTCAGGTGGGCAGCGTCAGCGAATAGCTTTAGCCAGGGCTTTTTATCATGAGCGAGATATATTAGTCATGGATGAGTCTACTAGTGCGCTTGATTCAGAGACTGAGGAAGAGATTGTAGAAGAGATTAAGAGACTAAAAGGGGAAAAAACATTACTAGTTATTGCTCATAGATTAACAACATTAAAACATTGTGATAAGATTTATGAACTTGGTAATGGGAAAATAATTAAATCTGGTACCTATTTAGATGTAGTTAAAAACCATAGTAGCAGCTAGTATTTTTTATGAATTCTCGATTAGTGAATAAGCATAAAAATCAAGACATTTTTCTTGTTACAAGTTCAATACAGAAAACTTGGCCAACAAAAAATAAAATTATTTTTCTTGGTGAATGGTGTTTAATATTTAATCAAAAAAAATACTGGGAGAATCTTAAATATAAAGTTCAAACTTACCATTGGGATGACAGGAAAAAGCTCAATAAGGATTACCATTATCTAAAAGAGATTAATGAAGAGTTACTAGAGCTTTTATCAATGGAATTAAATGCTATACATGGAGTAAACAAGTCTCTACGATACTGGCGAATTTTAATTGGGCCTTGGCTGCTTTCATTTGTTCAAGTTCTGTTCGATCGATGGTCAATGCTTAATCAAGCTTTATCTGAGAATAATATTGATAGATGTATGGTTTTAGATAATCATTTATTTGATCTAGTACCAGAAAATATGGCTGATTTTGCTGAACAGTCTAATTCAGATGAGTGGAATGAGTCTATTTATTCAGAATTGCTTAAAGTTTTTTTTAAAGATAAAATTAATATTGATTTAGTAGAAGTAAATAAAAAAAAGATTTTAGTTGATAAGAATCCAACTAAAGCAATTAAACCCACCATTAAAAATATTATTCTTAAGAAAATTGTTGCTTTGAGTAGAAATTTTTACTCAGATAATGAGTATTTTTTTATTGATAGTTTGCTATCTAGAAAATTTGAACTTTTCTTACAACTAAAGTTATTTCAATTTCCAAAAATATGGGGTTTTGAAGATAATTTCATAGAAACAACAACTTTGGATATGGATAAGCGCAATTTTTGTTTAATATTTAGAAATAAGAGCGATGATTTTTGTGAGGTTTTAAAATATTTCATACCAAAGCACCTTCCAAAAGTATATCTTGAAAGTTATAAGCTTTACTTAAATCAATCACTAAGAAATAGTTGGCCTAAAAAACCCAAAGCAATAATTACTGGTAGCGTATTTAAAAGTGATTTAAATAGATTCTGGATTGCAGAAAAAACCGAAGAAGGTATCCCATTAGTTGTTAGGCAACATGGAGGTGCTTATGGAGTTTGTGCTTTTTCCTCAATCGAAGACCATGAACATGCAATAGCAGATATTTGGCTTTCTTGGGGCTGGTCTAATTTAAAGAAAAATCATATAGTTCCAGCTGGACACTTTAAATATAAAAAGAAAAAACTTAAATTCAATCCCCAAGGCAATGCTTTGGTTGTTGGTTTTTCAATGGTTAGGCAAAGCTATTCAGTGGTTTCTTACCCAATAGCTGGGCAATGGAGCTACTATTTTAATGATCAGGCTTGTTTTGTATCTTCACTCCCTCAAAAATTAAGAGATCAATTATTAATAAGAGTCCGGTCTTATGATTATGGCCAGTGTCAATTTGAAAGATGGAGGGAATTATTTCCAAAAATTAAAATTGATAGTGGCGAAAGCCAAATGGAAAGACTTATGGAGGGTTGCAGAATATATATTGCTACTTACAATGCAACCTCATTTCTTGAGGCTTTAAATTGGAATATTCCTACAATAATTTTTTGGAATCCAAAGTATAATGAACTTAATGAAAGATCTAAAGTAGACTTTGAACTTCTAAAATCTGTAGGGATTTTTCATGAAACACCTGAAAGCGCTGCTAAACAATTGTTAGAAGTGTGGGATAATATTCCAATTTGGTGGAATGATGATAGCCTTCAAAATGTTAGAGAGAATTTTTGTAATAACTATGTTAAATCTCATGCTAAACCAATTGAAGAAGTTAAGAAATTACTGAAAAAATATTAATAATTTAATAAACTTACTCCTCACTAAATACTATGAATATGAGTCTTTCAAGACCTCCCTTAATAGACAATATCGACGCTTTTGTATTTGATTTTGATGGTGTATTAACTAATAACCTTGTATGTATAGATTCTATTGGTAAAGAATCTGTGACTTGCAGCAGGGCAGATGGACTTGCTTTTGATGTCTTGCGTAAATTAAACATTCCAGCTTATATATTGTCTACTGAAAAAAATTTAGTAGTGAGTGAGCGTGCTAAAAAATTAAAAATTGAAGCAATTCAGTCTATAAGTAACAAAAGTGAAACTTTAATTGAGCTAGTTAAAGTTAAGCAATTCGATTTATCACGTATTTTTTATGTTGGTAATGATGTTAATGACTTTAATGCCATGAAGGCTTGCGGTTATTCTGCATGCCCTCAAGACAGTCATATAAAGATTAAGCAAATAGCATCTTCGATTTTATCGAGTAATGGTGGTGATGGAGTCGTTAGGGAAATATTAGAAGACTTATTACAATTAGATTTTATTGAGATACTTTACAGTTAGTAATTGTAAGTTTTTCTATACATAAGGATACTGGAAAATGATTATACTCGGCTTGCATGATAACCACTCAGCGACGGTTTGTTTATTAGTTGATGGAATAGTTATTGCGGTTGCTGAAGAGGAAAGATATACCCGAATTAAGATGGATTCTGGCTTTCCAAAAAATGCCATAGATTCCTTAAGAAACCAATATCCTGAAGAATTTAGCAAGATAGATTATGTTGCAGTTGCTTGCATTCATCAATCATTCAATGATTTTGCTACTAAGAGGTATCCAAAATTTAAAATAAAAGATTTTTTGGTCGAAGAAAAACGTTACTGGTTACCAATATTGAACGGTGAAAAACCAAATTATCTTGAGGTTATGAAGGACTATGTAGATTACTCTAATTGTCATTATGATCTAAAAAAAATAAATAATCCAAAAGATTCTAATGAGTTGTTAGAGTTAAGAAAATCTCATATTTCAAATTATCTCAATGTTTCAGCAGATAAGGTTGTTTTTGTTGATCATCATCTTGCTCATGCTCATCATGGATATTACTCTAGTTCAATCCGTGAAGATGCTCTTATATTTACAATAGATGGATGGGGTGACCATGCAAATGCATCAATAAATACTATTAGAGATGGAAAAATAAATTGTATATACAAAACTGATCAATTTAATCTTGGACGTATATACCACTTTGTAACTCTTTTGTTGGGAATGCAACCTGAGCAACATGAGTATAAAGTAATGGGGCTTGCTGCATATGCTAAAGAACACTATATTGAAGAGCCACTAAAGGTTTTTGAAGGAATGTATAAAATTGATGGTTTAACAATTAAGCCTTTATTGGATATTACCAATCATTATCAATATTTAAGAAGGGAGTTGGAAGGCTATAGATTTGATGCAATAGCTGGTGCTGTTCAAAGATTTACTGAAAATATTTTGACAGAATGGGTTCGAAACTGGACTCTTGAAACTGGACTTTCAAAAGTAATTCTTACAGGTGGAGTAGCATTAAATATTAAAGCTTCTAAAATAATTTCAGAGCTTGACTCAATTTCTAATATTCATGTTGCTATCGCTTCAGGTGATGAGTCTATTTCAATTGGTGCTGCCCAATATCTCTGGAATGAGAGTCAAAATCCTATGATACTTAAACCAATTGATAGTCCATACCTAGGCCAGGGCTATAATAGTGAAGATATAAATGAAGCACTTGAACACCCATTTGTAAAGCAGCATTATGATATAGTTGAAAACTGCTCATCAAAAGATATAGCAGAAATTCTTGCAAGAGGAGAAATTGTTGCTTATATGCAGGGAAGAATGGAGTTTGGCCCAAGAGCTCTTGGTAATCGCTCTATTTTGGCTTCTCCAATTGATACTGGAATAGTTCAAGTTATTAATACTGCAATAAAAAATAGAGATTTTTGGATGCCTTTTACTCCAAGCATATTAGATGAGTTTGCTGATGAGTATATTGTAAATCCAAAAAATATAGATGCACGATATATGACGATGGCATTTAACTCTACAGATGCTGCAAAAACTAACTTAAGGGCAGCTATTCATCAAGTTGATTCAACGTTACGAGCTCAAATTGTTTATAAAGATTTAAACCCTAATTATCATGATATCATTAGCGAATTTAGTAAAATAACTGGAGTAGGGGCTTTATTGAATACCTCCCTAAATATTCATGGAAAGCCAATAGTTCATAAACCAATTGACGTGATAGATGAAATTCTATTGCATCCTTTAGTGGAGTTAAAATATTTTGTTTTTGACAATTATTTAATTAGCTTAAAAGAAAATTGATAAAGAAAAGGTTTGATTTTAAAGTTTGATTTTTGTTGTTTAATTAAAGGCAACATTTTTTTTTGGAGAATATATTATGTCTATTTTTATTATTGCAGAAATTGGTATTAATCACAATGGTGATTTAGCAATGTGCAAAAAGTTAATTGATGTTGCAGTCGATGCAGGATGTGATGCAGTAAAATTTCAAAAACGCGATATTAATAGTGTTTATACTCAAGAATTTTTGGACTCATCTAGAGATAGCCCATGGGGCAAAACTCAACGAGAGCAAAAAGCAGGTTTAGAATTGAGCTTTGAGAACTATACTGAAATTGATCGTTATGCTAATGAGAAGAAGATTGAATGGTTTGCTTCTGCCTGGGATTTGAGTAGTCAGCAGTTCTTACAAAAATTTGAATGTAAATATAATAAAGTTGCTTCTGCAATGATTGTTTATGAAGATTTGTTGAGAATGATTGCAAGTGAGGGAAAGCATACCTTTATTTCGACTGGTATGAGTACATACTCTGATATTGATAAAGCAGTTAATATTTTTAGAAATTCTGGATGCTCATTTGAATTAATGCATACTGTTTCTACATATCCAATGAAAGATGAAAATGCAAATCTTAATTTAATTAATGTGCTTAAAGATAAATATGACTGTAATATTGGATATAGTGGTCATGAGGTTGGTTTGGCAGTTTCTAATGCTGCTGCAGCACTTGGTATTACCTCATTAGAGAGGCATGTGACTTTGGACCGAGCTATGTATGGCTCTGACCAATCTGCTTCTGTTGAGCCATCAGGCCTTAGACAGTTGGTTGGTGGGATAAGGAAAATTGAGCAGGCAATGGGGGATGGTGTAAAAAGAATTCTTGATGAAGAGCTTCCAATTGCTGCAAATTTACGCCAGCATATTTTATAAATAAAAAGGAAAAAATTGAACAATAAAATTGGTGTAATGCAAGGCCGTCTTCTTCCAAAATATCAAGGGAGATATCAAGCGCATCCTGTAAATTATTGGCATGAAGAGTTTGAGGTTGCTCGCGAAATTGGTCTAGATTGTATTGAATTTATTCTCGACTTCAATGAAGTTGAAAAAAACCCTTTAATGTCAAGTTCTGGAGTAATAAAAATAAACTCTATGATCAAACAAACTGGAGTTTCAGTTAATACAATTTGTGCGGACTATTTTATGGATAAGCCACTTCATAATTTAGATGTAAATGAAGCTAAAGCTAGCTTTTTAATTTTAGAGCATCTTTTAAGTATTGCTGGTGATATAGATATAACAGATATTGTAATTCCTTGTGTCGATCATTCCAGTTTATCTGACATAGATGCTGTAAGTCGTTTTATAGATAAAGTTGGGAAATTAATTCCACACCTTGAGTCAAAAAATGTAAATTTATCTCTAGAAACTGATTTGGCTCCATTGCCATTTTCTAAATTATTAACGGAATTAAATTGCAAAAACATAACCGTAAATTACGATATCGGTAATAGTGCTGCTCAGGGTTTTGATTCTAGTGATGAGATGTCATATTATGGGCATAAAATTACTGATATACATATAAAAGATAGATTGCTTGCAGGGGGTCCTGTTACCCTTGGTGAGGGCGATGCTGATTTTTCTGCCTTTTTTAATAAACTTAAAGAATTTAATTATAAAGGGCCTTTTATTATGCAGGCCTATAGAGATGAAGAAGGACTAGAGATTTTTAAGAAACAACTTGCTTGGGTAAAGCCATATTTAGAGAGTCTATGATGTTGTTAAATAAGTTTAAATTTTTTTTTAGTTTAATAAGATTACTATCTCGAAAAACAAAATTACAATATTTTTTGTGTATTTGGAGCTAACATGGCAGGAGGAGGCTGGTCTCATTCACCAATTGAAGTTGACTTAATTAATACAGAATATAGGAAAATTAATACAGCAATCCCTGTTCCAGAGAGTATTCCAATACTTAAAAAAATGTATTCTTTGGAGTCAAGGTCAATGCATGGTCAATATCCTATTATCTGGGACAAGGCGGATGATTTTCAAGTTTTTGATAGGTGGGGTAATGTTTGGATTGACTTTACGAGTACAATTTTTGTTGCTAATGTAGGCCATTCGAATAGCCGAATACTAAAAAATCTTCAAAAATGTTTAGATAAGCCATTACTTCATACATATAGTTATGCTAGTCACGAAAGGGTTGATTATTTAGAATATCTTATTAATCAAACTCCAGCTCAATTTGAAAAAGCTTTTTTATTGTCTGCTGGAACAGAAGCAACCGAAGCTGCTTTAAAATTAATGAGACTTAATGCAAAAAAAATTGGTAAGAAGAGAGGTGGGGTGATATGCTTTGAGGGCTCATATCATGGAAGAACAATGGGCGCTCAATCAATGACAGGTTCAGAGGAGGCTAAGGCGTGGATTGGCTATAAAGACCCTAATATGTTTCATTTGCCATTTCCATATCCTTGGGATATAGAGAATCCTAAAGCTTTTTTTCACACAGAAATTAACAAGCTTTTGAAAGAAAATGATATTAATCCTAAGAGGGATTTATGTGGTTTTATGTTGGAAACTTTTCAAGGTTGGGGGGCAATCTTTTATCCTAAAGAATATATTCAGGCTCTTGTTGAATTTGCTCATGAACATGAGATACTTGTCGCTTTTGATGAAATGCAGGCAGGGTTTGGCCGAACAGGAAAATTATTTGGATATGAGCACTATGAAGTTGAGCCTGATATACTTTGTTGTGGAAAAGGGGCGAGTTCAGGCCTTCCTCTTGCAATTGTCCTAGGCACTAAAGAGATTATGGATTTACCAGGAGTTGGCTCAATGAGTTCAACTCATTCTGCTAACCCTTTGGTGTGTGTTGCAGGGCATGCTACTCTTGAGGCATTATTTAAAGATAATTTGATGGAAAATTCTAAATTTTTAGGATTATTGTTCCATGAAAAACTAAATGAAATCAAAGATAAATATCCAAATCATATAAAGTTTATTTTTGGTATTGGCTTGCTTGCTGCTCTAGTTTTTATTGATAAAAAAGGGCAACCATTAAGCAATATTTGTGATTCTGTATGTGAAAAAGCGTTTCAACGTGGACTTTTGTTGGTGCATACTGGACGAGAGTCTATTAAGTTGGCTCCTCCATTGAGTATTAAGAAGGAAGCAATGCTTGAAGGATTAGAGGTTTTAGAAAATTGTATTAAGGATTCAATATGATAATTGGTTTAAGACATACTGGAATTGTAGTTCGTGATCTTGAAAAAATGATAATTTTTTATCAATCTCTTGGCTTTGTTGAGGAGAATAGGGATACTGAGGTTGGAGATTTTATTGATCAGGTTACAGGGATTAATCAAGTCGAATTAGAGTGGATTAAGTTGAAATCTCCTGATGGTTGCCTTTTAGAGTTATTAAAGTATCATTCTCATCCTGAGAACCGAAAGATTAAAAATTCAAATTCAAATAAATTAGGTATTTCACATATTGCTTATACTGTCAATGATATTGATGAGACCTGCAATAAAATAGTAAAGGCGGGTGGCTCTTTGGTTAATCCTCCAGCTCCTTCAAGTGATGGTAATGTAAAAGTTGCATATTGCCATGATTTAGAAGGGGTTTTAATGGAAATAGTAGAGTTACAACATTAAAAATATTCCATCATTCTATTGTATATATTATTTCTAAAATTAGAAATTTAATATCTATGAATAAATTATTAGAAGGCTTTAAATGAAAAGAACTACATCATCAAAAATTGTTGCATTAATCCCTGCAAGATCAGGGTCAAAAGGCATTCCAAATAAAAATATTCAGCTATTAAATGGTGAGCCTGTATTAGCTTACTCAATTAAAGCAGCACTTCAATCCAAACTCATTAATCGTGTTATTGTTTCAACAGATTCCCAAGAATATGCTGAAATTGCTAAATTCCATGGAGCTGAGGTTCCTTTTTTAAGGCCACAAGAAATTTCTCAAGATAGTGCTACAGACCTTCAATTTTTTGAACATACAATTGATTGGTTTAAAAACAATGAAACTAATATCCCTGAGTATTTTGTACATTTACGTCCAACAACACCTTTAAGGTATGCTGATACAATAGATAAAGCAATAACAGAATTTATAGATGCTGGTTCAAACTATACTGCTCTCAGATCTTGTCATGCAATGTCAGAATCATCATACAAAACCTTTGAAATTGAAGATAAAAAGCTTAAAGGGTTATGTGATTATGGTTTTAACATTGAAGGTTTAAATTTTGGAAGACAAACATATCCAAGAACATATGACTGTAATGGATATGTTGATATTATTCGCTCAGAACTAGTAAATAAAAAAGCCGCCGTTCATGGGGATAATGTTTTGGCATATATTACTGAAACTGCTTATGAAATTGATGAACCAAGTGATTTGGACCTAATAGAGTATATAATTCTTAAACATCCTCAGTATGTTAAAAAATTATTTAAATAAAGTGAATTTATATGAGTTTAAAAAATTTAAAAGGTAAGAATGTATTCATTACCGGTGCAACTGGTGGGATTGGTAAAGCTATTGCTTTCAAACTAGCTGAAATTGGATGTAATTTATTCTTGACTTCTTCAAATGAGAAGGAGTTAAAAAAACTTAAATCTTCATTATCAAAATATAACGTTCAAATTGAATTTATAAGTGCAAATTTAAAAGATATTGAAAATGTGTATAAAGCCATTAATCATATAAAGAAATCTTCTTTTAAGGTTGAAATATTAATTAATTCTGCCGGAGTTTTCCCAAATTTAAGTCTTGCTAATTCTTCAGATGAGATTTTTTTAGAAACAATCAATGTTAATTTTCGATCAATTTTTTTATTCACTAGAGAGTTCTCTAAAGAAATGGTTGAAAATAAGTGGGGTAGGATTGTTAATATAGGGTCTTCATCGGCATACTCAGGATTTCAAGAAACTAGCTTGTATTGCGCCTCTAAACATGCTGTTTTGGGATTTTCTAAGTCCATACATGAGGAATTAAAAGAGCATAATGTTCGAACCTATTGTATTTCACCTTCATCAACTAAAAGTAAAATGGGTCTTCAAACAAAAGGCCAGGACTACTCGACATTTATTGATCCAGAGGATATTGCAGAATATGTGGTTTTTGCTATTTCTTTTAATAGCAATATAGTATCAAATGAAATTTTTTTAAAAAGAATGCTAATTAAATAGCTAAGTCTTATGAGTGATTATTTAAATATTGTATACAACACAAAAGATCGTCCTTTTACTTCTTATCCTGAAAAGCTTATTAATTATTTATTTAAAGTATTCAGCCTTAAGGAGGGAACAAAACTTTTAGAACCTGGTTGTGGAAGAGGTGAGCACCTTAGATTGTTTAAAGATTTAGGATTAGATGTTTTTGGACTTGATTTGTCACCTGAATCGTCTAAATTTTCTCCAGATCTTGAAATTAATATCTTTGATGCTGAGTCAGGTGCAATTCCTTTTCCTGAGAATTATTTTGATGTAATTTATAGCAAATCTTTTTTAGAGCATATCCGAAATCCGGAAGACTTTTTAAAAGAAGCCTATAGAGTATTAAAACCTGGAGGATTAATTATTTCTATGGTGCCTGATTGGGAGACTCAATATAAAAAGTTTTTTGACGACTATACTCATGTAAGTCCTTTTACTTCTGTTTCTTTGAAAAATATTCAGCTTGCAAGTGGATTTAGAGAAGTAGAGGTGTTTAAATTTAGACAGCTTCCTATAGTCTGGAAATATCCAATACTTAATTATTTTTGCGCTTTTATAGCTTTTTTTGTTACAGTAAGAACTAAAGTGCCATTTTTAAGATGGTCTCGAGAGCTCATGTTAATGAGCAAAGCTACTAAGCCAATGAATACATTATGAATTTAGGATTGCAAAATAAAAATGTTTTAATTACTGGTGCTTCAAGAGGTATAGGTTTTGCCATAGCAGAGTCTTTTTTAAAAGAGGGTGCAAAAGTTATGTTGGTCTCAAGAGGATCAGAGCAATTAAAAGAGTCAGTTAGCTTGTTGAGAGATAAATTTGGTGATTCCCAAGTAGAGATTGGAGTATGTGACTGCGCAAACCAAGAATCTTTGAAATCTCTTTCAAAAAAAATTATTCAAAAGTGGTTGAAAATAGATATTATTATTTCAAACGTTGGTGATGGTCGAAGCGTTTCTGAAGCAATACCATCTGACATGGAGTGGAAGAAAAGTTGGAGTAACAATTTTGAATCTGCACTTTTGACATCACGTATTTTTCTACCTTTTTTACAAAAATCTAAAGGATGTTTGTTGTTTATTTCTTCAATTGCAGGTGTTGAGGCATTTGGAGCTCCAGTTAACTACTCGACTGCAAAGTCAGCAATTATTGCCTTCTCAAAAAATTTATCAAGAAAGGTGGCTGAAGATGTAAGGGTAAATGTAATAGCGCCAGGAAACATAATATTTCCAGGAAGCTCATGGGATATTAAAATGCAGAAAAATCCATTAGATACTCAAGAGATAATTGCTAATTCAGTTCCTATGAAAAGATTTGGTATGCCAGATGAAATTGCCGATGCTGTTGTTTTTATCTGCTCTGATCGGGCTAAATTTATCACTGGCTCAGTATTAGTTATAGATGGCGGACAAACAGTTGGAGTTTAAATAAAATGAAAAAAAAATTAACAGATATTTTTTCTCTAAAAGGTAAATGTATTGTAATTACTGGTGCAGCTGGTTTGTTAGGTCAAAAACATGCAGAAGCAGTTGCAGCGTATGGTGGGACACCGATTCTACTAGATATTTCAATTGATAAGTTAAGTGTTTTTTCTAAAGAGTTAAATCAAAAGTATTCAATTCATTCAAATTATTTTAAAGTTGATATAACTGATGAGTCTCAAGTTAAAAATAATGCAGATTTATTAATTCGTGAATTTGGACAAATTGATGGATTAATTAACAATGCAGCTAATAATCCAAAGGTAGAAGATAGTTCTAGTTATAACTTTTCTAGACTTGAAAATTTTCCTCTTGATATTTGGAATAAAGATATTGCAGTTGGCTTAACTGGATCTTTTTTGTGTTGTAAGTATTATGGTTTTTATATTTCAAAAAATCCAAATGGTGGCTCTATTGTTAACATCTCCTCAGACTTAGGTCTTATTGCTCCAGACCAAAGCTTATATCAGAAATCTGAATTGATGGAAAGTCAACAATCAGTTAAACCAATAACTTATTCCATTGTAAAAACTGGAATTATTGGCTTAACAAGATATCTTGCAACCTATTGGGCAGATAAAAATGTTCGTTGTAATGCTATTTGTCCAGGCGGGGTTGAAAACGGCCAGCCTGAAGAATTTTTACGAGCTGTATCAGCTAAAATCCCTTTGGGTCGTTTGGCCAATTCAGATGAATATCAAGGAGTCTTAGTGTGGATGCTTAGTGACGCATCAAGCTATCTTAATGGTTCAGTGATTCCTGTTGATGGTGGCAGAACAACTTGGTAAAGAGAACTCTTGTTACTAGTGCAATACCGGAGTTATGGCCTAAGGATAAACCAATAGTTTTTATTGGTGAATGGTGTAAAAGATTTTCTCAAAAACACATCTGGGAGGAGCTTGATAGCTATACTTCTAATTATCATTGGAATGATAGAAACCAACTTGCTATTGATTTTAAATTTTTAGATTTAATCTATGAAGAGGTTCTTAAAAATCTTTCAGATAAATTAAATTCTATTCATAAAACTAATTTTTCAAAAAGATATTGGAGAATATTAATTGGTCCATGGCTTGGTATTTTTATCCAAGTAATTTTTGATCGTTGGAAAATGTTAAACATTACAATAGATTCATTTGACATTGATCAATGTAATGTTTATCGAGAAGATCTCAATAAATTTGTTCCAAATGACATGGATGAGTTTATTTCATTTCTCCTAACAGACTCATGGAATGAAATGATTTATTCAAATATACTCAAAATATCCAAAAATAAGGTTGTTTTGAATGAATTTGAAGATAAGCGAATAGTGCAAAAGCGTGTAAGTAAAAATCAAAAATCAATAATTAAGTCTTACCTTAAAAATTCTTTAAGTTCCGTATTAAGTTTATTTGGAACGCGTGATAATGTGTTTATTTATAGTTCCAGCCTCCCTAAGACATCTGAAATTAAATTACTATTTAAGCTAAATCAATTTCCTAGCTTTTGGTTGACCCAAGCTGTATCAAATTTTTCTATATCAACTAATAGGAGAAAATGGAAGCTAGATGCACCAAATTCAAATTGTGAATTTAGAGCCATAATTAATAAATTAATACCAAAATGCATTCCAAGAGCTTACCTTGAGGGTTTTGAAGTAATGAATTCTGATGCAGACAAGTTGCCTTGGCCCAAAAAGCCAAAAGTTATTTTTACTTCAACAGCTTACTATACTGATGATATTTTTAAAATTTGGAGTGCAAAAAAAGTTGAAAAAGGTTCAGAATTAATAATTAGCCAACATGGTGGTAACTTTGGTATGACTCCAAGAGCTTTTCTTGAGCAACATCAGATTGATATATGTGACTATTTTCTGTCTTGGGGCTGGACTAATAAAAATCCAAAAGTTATTGCAGTAGGTAATTTGAAAACACCAAAAAATCTTCACAGCTATAATCCTAATGGAGATGCAATAATGGCTGAATATTCTTTGCCAAGGTATAGCTACCAATTGTATTCTGTTCCTATAGCAAGTCAATGGCTTGACTACTTTAATGAGCAACTTAGGCTAATGGAATGTTTGCCAGATATAATTAGAAATAAAATTAATGTCAGACTTAAAGGTGATTTTGGTTGGGATCAACTCTCTAGATGGGAAGATTTTAATCCAAATATCTCTGTTGATATTGGTGAAAAACCAATGCAAGAAGATGCTAATAATTGTAGGCTCTTTATTGCTACGTATAATGCAACAACATATTTAGAATCGCTGTCTTGGAATATTCCCACAGTAATATTCTGGAATGTAAATCATTGGGAGTTGAATAAAAACACACAAGAAAGTTTTGACCTTTTAGAATCTGTAGGTATTTTTCATAGAACACCAGAAAGTGCTGCAAAACAAATAATTAGAATTTGGGATAATATAGATATTTGGTGGTGGAGTGATAAAGTTCAAAATGCCAGAAAAATATTTTGTAATAAATATTCCTATATCGCTGATGATTCAACGGATAAAATAGGGGCTATTTTTAAAAAAAGTATCTAAATTATGTTTAATGTTTTGGTAACAACTGTTCCTTTTGGTCAGAATAATCTTCTTCCTATTGAATTATTGGAAACTGCAGGTGTTAATTATATTATAAATCCATTGAATAAAAAATTAACTGAAAATGAATTGGCAGATATGGTCTCAGATATTGATCTTATTATTGCTGGAACTGAAGTTATTTCAGATTTTGTAATGAGTAAGGCAAAAAGACTAAAAATGATTTCCAGAGTTGGGATTGGGCTAGATGGAGTTGATTTAATAGCAGCTAAAAAACGTGGTATTAGCGTTTCTTATACTCCAGACGCACCTGCCCCAGCAGTTGCAGAATTAACTATTGGCTTATTAATTACACTTTTAAGGTCTGTGCAGGTTTCTAATATGCAAATGCATCAAGGCAAATGGAATAGACTCTTTGGAAAAAGAATAGCTGACACCACAATTGGAGTTATTGGTTTGGGAAGAATTGGATCAAGAGTGCTAAATAGATTAGCTGTTTTTGGAACACCAAGACTATTGGTGAATGATATATCTCCTAGCAATGATTTAAGCAATAAATTCAAACTCGAATGGGTTGATAAGGAAACTATTTACAAGGAGTCAGATGCGATTTCACTTCATGTCCCATTGACAAAAGCTACAAAAAATATGATTACAAATAAAGAACTTAGATCAATGAAAAGTGATGCAATATTAATAAATACTTGTAGAGGTGGAATTATTAATGAGAAAGATTTGTATAACGTAATGAAATCTGGACATTTATCTGGTGCTGCGATCGATGTTTTTGAAGAAGAGCCCTATAATGGAAAACTCAGAGAAATTGAAAGGTGTATTTTGACAGCACATATGGGATCTATGTCTGTAGACTGCAGAACTAGGATGGAAATTGAAGCAACTGAAGAGGCTGTGAGATTTATCCAAAATGAGCCTTTGATGAGCGAAGTTCCTGAAGATGAATATAATGTTCAAAAAGAAGGGCTATAACTATAATTAATATCCTTATTTTGAATCATATTTATAAATATAATTCCTTAATAAGTATTCATGGTTCGATTATACTAAGTCAGGTTTTAGTCTCAAGGCCTAACAATATTGGTGAAATTAATAATAATCCCAACTTTATTACATAAATGTTTAATTTGATAAAAAAAATACTTAATAGACTTTTTGAAATATTAAATTATTTTATAAGTATTTGGCCATCAGCACTTGGTGGAATATATATTAGGCAATATACATGGAGCAGATTTCTTCGTTCTTGTGGAAAACAAGTAATTTTTGGACAACAAATTGTAGTAAAGGGATTTTCTTCAATTAATGTTGGAAGTAATGGAAGTTTTATGAGTGGAAGTTTTTTTTATTCTGAAGATGAAGGTCAAATTACAGTTGGAGATAATTGCGCCTTTAATCATAATGTTATGCTGGGTGCATCTGGTGGAGGAAAAATTTCAATAGGTAATAATGTGCTAATTGGGCCAAATGTTGTTATAAGGGCATGTGATCATAATTTCGATGACATAAATAAGCCAATTTATCTGCAAGGACATTCAAGAGGTGCAATAATGATCGATGATGATGTTTGGATTGCCTCTAATGTTGTAATTACTAAAGATGTACATATTGGTAAAGGGGTGATTATAGGCGCTGGAAGTGTTGTTTCTCATGATCTTCCTGAAATGACAGTTTGTTCAGGCAACCCGGCTATACCAATTCGTTCAAGATTAGTTTAAATATATTTAGATTTTTTAAATTATTATGATTAAAGATAGTATTTATAAAAGTGCCTTATTAATTAGAAGTACTGAAGATGCTTTTCTTGAACTTTTTGGAAAAGGAAAATTAAATGGCACAATTCATACTTGTAATGGACAGGAGTTCTCGGCCCTTGCTTTTTGCCCTTTGCTTAACAAGGATGATGCTGTCTTTTCTAGTCACCGTTGTCATGGGCATTATATTGCGCGTACTGGTGATGTTAAGGGCTTGATTGCTGAATTAATGGGTAAGGCGTCAGGCACTTGTGGGGGTATTGGCTCTAGTCAGCATCTTTATAATGAAGGTTTTTATTCAAATGGTATTCAGGGCGGCACAATGCCAGTAAGTGCGGGTATAGCACTTGCTTTAAAACGTGAAAAAAAAGGAGCGATTCTAGTTGTTTTTATTGGAGATGGTACCCTTGGTGAGGGAGTTGTTTATGAAACTATGAATTTAGCTTCGCTTTTAGAATTGCCTTTGCATATAGTTTGTGAAAATAATTTATATGCTCAATCTACAAAGGTTTCTGATAATTTAGCAGGCTCTATTCTGGACCGCCCAAAAGCTTTTGGGATTAAAACATTTCATTCAAATACTTGGGATATAGAAACTTTATTCAAAAATGCTAAAGAGTCTATTGAGTTTTCTAGACAAAATCAACCAGTCTTTCATTTAGTTGATACTTATCGCTTAAATCATCATTCAAAAAGTGATGATAATCGGGATATAGATGAGGTAGTTCAGTATTCAAAAAAAGATCCTTTGAATCTTTATCAAGATTCAAATGTTGAGACTTATGATTTGATGAAGGCTGATATTGATTTAAGAATTTCAACTTATATAGCTGAACTTGAAAGTGAAGGTGAGCAAGATCCTTATGAATATATTGGTGCTCCAGTTAAAAAAGTCCCTTTGGAATATGTTCCTATTGAAGAATTTGATGATCGTGTTGTAAATAGAATTAACCTTTTTTTTGATAAAAATATTAAAAAAAATAAAAAACTTATCTTTATTGGAGAAGACATTCTTTCTCCTTATGGTGGGGCGTTTAAAATTTCTAAAGGCTTGTCTGAAAAGTATCCTGAAAATGTAATTAGTACACCAATAAGTGAAGGGGCAATTACAGGTTTGGCGAATGGACTTGCTTTGGCTGGATTCAAGCCGTATTTGGAGATTATGTTTGGTGATTTTGTTACCTTGGCATTAGATCAAATTATTAATCATGCATCAAAATTTTATCATATGTACAACAAACAGGTAACCTGCCCAGTTGTTATTAGAATGCCTATGGGTGGTGGAAGAGGTTATGGCCCTACTCACTCGCAGACAATGGATAAGTTCTTAGTGGGTATTGATAATGTAACAGTCCTAGCAATAAATAGCTTCGTTGATCCACTTATTGTTTACCAAAATATTTTTGATAATGAAAAACATCCTTGTATCGTAATTGAAAATAAAGTTGATTATGGTAGATTCGTTGGAATTGTAAATATAGACTATTATTCTATTACTAGATCAAATGAACAATATCCAGTTGTAAGGTGTTATCCATTAATTGATACTCCAAATTTAACTATAGTAACTTATGGAGGGATTGCTAGAGATGTTATTGAAAGTGTCCACGATATTTTTTTGGAGCTTGGATTAATAGCTGAAGTGATTATACTTACTAAAATTTCACCTCTAGATATAACATCTATAATTGAATCAGTTGGAACAACAAAGCGCATAATAGTTGTTGAAGAGGGGAGTAAGAACTTTGGTATTGGGGCTGAAATAATTGCGCAAGTAGTCGAGCAAGTTGGGCCATCATTGATTACTGCCAAAAGAATTGGAGCCCTATCAGTTCCAATTCCTTCCTCAAGAGGCTTAGAAAATTATATGTTGCCTAATTCAACCATTTTAGAAGATATTATTAAGGAGTTAAGTTAGTGGCTATTATTCACGAAATTACCTCACCAAAAGATGATGCCGATGATGAGCTATTGGTTAGAGATTTACACTTCTCTAATAATGATGCAGTTAAGAAAAATGATGAATTAATTGATTTAGAGACATCAAAAACAACTATTGCAATTGAAACTCCAGCTTCAGGATATGTAGAGTATCTTGTAAAAAAAGGTCAAACTATTCCTATTGGTGAGGTTGTTTGTCGCATACATGATATGCCATTCAATGAATTAGCATTGAATTTAAATGAGGGGTTAAATCAAAGAGAAATTGATAATAGTAAAAAAATTATTTCAAAGGATGCCGCTAAATACATTAAAGAAAATAATGTAGATATTTCGCATATAAAAAAACACTTTATAGGTATTTCTGATCTTGTAATTAAGGAAGATACAACAAATTTTAAGCCAGAGTTAATTAAAAAATCTCCTGAAGTAATCAAAACCAAAGTTAAGCCTAAAAATACTACAGAAGTAAAAATTAGTCACGCAAAACTTAATGAGATTAAAGCATTATCTGGTGTTCAATCTGCAGGATTAGTTAGTACGATTTTTGTTGGAGTTGATGTAAATAAGTTGGAATATGATTATGAAACAGAGATCTTTAAAAATTCTCAATCACTACTTCCGATAATTATTTTTGAAGTGTCGAGATTAATGCAAAAGTTCCCTATTCTCAATGCTTACTTTGATGAAGGTGTAATTCAACTATATGATAATATAAATTTAGGAATAGCTTTTGATATAGATGATGGGCTAAAGGTTTGTACTCTGAGAGAAACAAATAAAA
>Ga0209482_1000354_pt1 | contig 40947 bp, 61 predicted proteins | sample CoawatmetaG10DNA_FD_187512 | JGI IMG/M metagenome (GOLD analysis project Ga0209482, IMG submission 187512) | Marine microbial communities from the West Antarctic Peninsula - Coastal water metaG104-DNA (SPAdes) (version 2) | ecosystem: Environmental > Aquatic > Marine > Coastal ...
ATATAAATTCGTTTATAGATTCTTCTTAGCCTACCTCCTGACGCTCCGTTGTTCCAATTTTTAAAATTTAATGTAATTGTTTTCATAATTCTATTTCGCCTATAATTAGTGAGAGGGACTTTACTCTGTTAATTTTTTAATTCTATCTGATATTATTTTCTCAATTTCTTTTTCAGCTTCCTTCCTTAATTTCTTCTTCTTCTTTCTTGGGGAATTAGTGTAATTCGTTGGAATTAAACCTCCCTTACCACTATATGCAAAATAATCATTCATATCTATTGTGTTTAATTTATATTGTTCCTTAAAGTATCTTTCTTCCTTTAATTCTTTAATTAAATATTTACTTGATTCTTCCATCTGCTTCTTCAACTGCTGCTTCCCAGGAACTACAACAATGATCTTTACAGCTATAGCATAATCCTGATTCAGACATTCTGGCTTCACAACAAGCTGAAACCTGACTCCATTCATCCTCACAATCACAATCATCATTATCTCCACAAATCACACACCTTTGATGATCTTCACAATGATCATCATTATGTTCTATTTGTTTATCACAATCTTCTATACAGCAAATAGGATTATTGCCATCAAAATCAGTTGGATCATCCCCATGACTTGCATGTGTAGCTTTTACCCAACTTTCAAAAAATTCTTTATTAATCATATTAAAAGTTTACAATTATTTCTTTATTTTCAATATCAACATATATATCTATTGGCTGAATGCAATTACCAAATTCAATACAACTTGTATCAGTTTTAAGCTCCCAGCCTTTATCATCACTATCTATTTCTTGCCTTTCTGATTCTAATATATCTTCATCTGATTGATAAACTACACCTACAACTTTAGTTGCGTAAACTCCTATATCTTTTACACCCCAATCTCTCATTTCAGTATAGTATTCCCAGGAAACAACAAAAGCTCCCTCTAAATCGTAAGTGTTTTGGTTGGATTTGTAATTACCATTGTGTATGCTGACATTTAATTCAGCCAATCTTGTTTCAAAATTCATAGTTTAATGTTTTGTTTAGTATTACAATATAATAACTAATTTTTAACTTTACCAAATTATTTTGTATAAATCTTTATTCCACTAAGTTCCATAATTAATAAAATACATTGTGTTATATTGTATTTATGAATTGGTATAGTATAAAAAATATTGCTAAAAGTCAAATGACTGAGGTAATGATATATGATGAAATTGGAAATTTTGGGGTTGATGCCAAGTCTTTTATTAATGAGATAAAACAAATCCCTAATGATACATCTGTTCTTTTAAGGATAAATTCGCCAGGAGGTTCTGTTATAGATGGTTTAGCAATTTATGATGCTATAAATAGAATGCCACAAAAAGTTACTGCTCGTATAGAGGGAATTGCTGCTTCAATGGCAAGTGTTATTGCACTAGCTGCTGATGAAGTAATTATGAGTGAAAACTCTCTTTATATGATTCACAATGTTTGGGGAGGTGAAGTTGGAGATTCAGATGATTTAAGAAAAGCTGCTGACCTTATGGATAAAATGGGTGAAAGGCTTATTAATATATATGTTTCAAAAACTGGTCAAACAGAAGAACAAATCCGTTCTTGGATGGATGAAGAAACTTGGTTTAATAGTTCAGAAGCAAAAGAAGCAGGTTTTATCAACTTAGTAGAAGAGCCTATAAAAATGGCAGCTATGTTTGATATAAAGAAGTACGACTACAAGAATACAAGTATTGTAGAAAAATTATTTAATAATCAAAAAAAAGAAAATCAAATGGAAAAAGAGTTTGAAAACTTAAAATCTTTTATTTCTGATATGTTTAGTAAAACAGCAGAATCTAAAGAAGTAAAAATTCTTGACAATGATGAGGTGTCTAGTAAAATGAATGCTATAGAAGAGTCTATTGAAGAGTCAGCTAAAGCAATCGTTGAGCTAAATGGTTCTATCGTTGAAAAGGATGGTTACATAGCAACACTTACTGAAGAGCTTAATGGCTATAAAGTAAAAGAAGCGAAAATGGAGGGAACTCCGAGTGATGTTGTGCCTAGTAAAGATCCTAGCCCATCATTAGAAGCTAAAACTGAGTGTCAATGGGATGTATATGCAAATAACATAGCTTCTGACAACAAAGTGTACTTTAAAAATTAAAAATTAACAATAAAAAAATAAAAAAATGGCAAATGTATTATCATCAAGTTTAACATGGAGTCAAGAAGATGCAAGAAAATATTTCTTAGCACCTCTTTTCTTTGAAAACAACCACCTAGTAGGGATGGATGTTATTTCTGATGTTTCTGGAGCTTCTATCTTATTAGATAGATACACTTCTGTAAAAGACATCACTAAATCAATGAGTCAAGTATGCTTCGCAGCAGATGGAACTCAATCAACAAATTCTAACATAACTTTAACACTATGTAGATTAGAAGTAGAGCATGCACAAAAAGCTGTAGCTTTACTTTCTCACATAAAATCACAATTACTTAAAAAAGGTATCAATAGAGCTGATCTATCTGGAACTATATTTATGGAAATTGTTTCTGAAATTGTTATGCAAGGAATAATGAGAGATTTCTCTACTATCTTATGGTGGGGTGATGCAACTAATGGTGCAACTGAATCTACTCAATTACTTTGTAATGGTATCTGGAAATTTTTAGATGGTCATGTTGGTGCTGCTTTACCAAGTGCACAAGTAAAAGTATTCAATGCTAATATTATTACAACTTTAGAGGATATGTTAGCTGCTCGTTCTGTAGAATTAGCTACTGCTGACAATCAAATTATCTACTGTTCAAGAGCTTTTGCTGAAGGATATGCAAAAGAATTAAGAGCTTCTAACGGAGCACATACTGCTGCTTATGCTGATTTACAAAATGGAGTTGGTGCATTAAGATTCAATGGTGTAAAATTAGAGGTTGTAAACTCTTGGGATGTTGATATTGCAACTTATGGTGCTGCTTTAGCTAACATGACAAATGGTTTAGCTCCAAATGCTGTAGGAGATACTAAATGTGCAATATGGACTGCTACTAACAACATTACAGTTGGTACTGACTTTGTAGCACAAGATGTAGACATGTGGTACAACAGAGATTGTAAAGAAAACAGATTCAGAATGCTATATTCTATGGGTGTTGCTGTTAAAGAGCCTGGAATGTGTGTAACTATGACTCAAGATTAATAATTAATTTATCTTAGGGGGGAGTAAAATCCCCCCAACGATTAACAAAAAAAAATAAAAAAAAATGGCTTTAACACAAGGACACGCAATAGCATGTTGCGATAGAAACAGAAGAGGTGGGATTAAAAGAATCTGGCTTATGGAAACGGACAAACTTACTGGTGCTGTAACTTACGCAGTTACAGGAACTCCAACTGGAGCAGCAGGAGGTGAAATCACAGCTTTCCCTACAGTTCCAGGTACAACTCCTAACGAGGTTGCAAACTGGTTTGAATTTGAATTTGAAAGAGGAACTGCTGGTTTTTCTGCAAATGCAACTAGAGAAAATGGTTCAACAATGGTAAACATAGAGCTTGAATTTTATGTTCCAAAAATAACTGAAGAAATTAATCAAAGATTAAGAGAATTAACTGAGTCTTGTGGAATTTACGCATTATGTGAGTCTTATGCTGATGACTGTGATACTGCTGATCCAGAAACTTATTTCTTCATGTTAGGATATGACAAAGTATTTGAAAAGAAAGCATATTTAGAGTTCGCTTCAGGTGAGCAAACTACTGGTGTTGGACTACAAGATGCAAATGGTACTGCTGTTAAATTAGCTGGAATGCACGCAGAATATCCAAGAGAAGTATTAATTGCTCTTAACCAAACTACTAATACTCAGGCATCTACTGCCAACATGGTAGACATGTGTCAGATTACTACTGGTGCAAATCTTGCTTGGACTACAGACTAATTAACTTTATTATGAGAAAAAGGGGGGGGGATTCCTCCCTTTTCTTGTAATTTTTTGTATATTTGAAAAATAATTAAATTATGAAATATAAATTTGACAATAAATATTTTTTATCTAATGATAATGAGTTAGTTCCTTTAGGTAAAAATTCAATTAGTGTAACTTTTTCTTCTAACTTCAGTCAAAAAGTTTTAAGTAAATTACATATTTTAGGCAAATCTTATGTTAGTTTAGAAGGTGATGATGTTAAGGAAGTCAAAGTACCTAAATTAGATATAAAACCAAAGAAAAAAGTTAAATTAGATGAGCCGAAAAAAACAACAAAATATACCTCTAACTCAAACGAAAAAAAGTCCTAAAATATTAGGATATTCGTTTTCAAAAGATGTATCAAAAGCTGCTCCAAAAGAGCCAAGTCTTACTTCAGAGGTATTGAGGGATGACTGGATTCCTTTTGGTAAAAATAATTTATTCCCACAAGAACTTTCAGAGCTGTCAAGAGCAGCATCTACGCATAGGGCAATACTTAGCACTAAAACAACATTCAGTATAGGAGAAGGGTTAATAACTTCTAACAAAGCATTAAAAGCATTATTAGAAGATGTTAATGTTTACGGAGAATCTATGGATGATGTTGCAAAAAAAGTTATATCAGATTACTGGAAACTAGGTAATGCTTATATGGAAGTAGTTGTAGGTCAGGGTTACATAAATTTTTTCCACCAGGATGGAACTACAGCTAGAGTACACAAAGGTGGTAAACACATTTTATTACATCCAGACTGGGAACATGCAAGAAGATTCCCAGATGATATGAGGAAAGTACCAACTTATCCAGATTATAAAAAAGATGGTGAAGTTTATAGATCTATTATTCACTTTTCTGATTATGAGAGTACATATTATTATTATGGAATGCCTGATTACTGTGCAGCTTTAGACCATATTCGCATTGCCAATCAAATAGGGGTTTATAACCTAACTCGTTTCAAAAATGGGTTTATGCCAAGTGCTATTGTGGAGTTAAATGCAGACATGGGAGAGGATGAAGCACAAGACTTTATAGATGATGCTGTAGCTAAACTAACTGGAGCTGGAGATAATTCTAAAATATTATTTATAGCTAAGAATGGTGATGGTGATGCTACAAATGTTCAAATAATTAATGATACTAGTGATGGTTCTTTTATGGAGCTTCAAAAAATCACAAATGACAATATAATATCGGCACACAGATGGAATCCAGCTTTATCAGGGATTCAAGTTGCTGGTCAATTAGGCAACAACCAACAAATACTTACTGCTTATGATATTGCTATGAGCACAGTAATTAAAGAACCTCAACAAATGTTTTTGAAATGTTTGAAAAAAATATTAAAAGTTGAAAGAGCAATAAATGCAAGTGATTTAAGATTTTATACTAAACCACCAGTTTCTTTGTTAGGTGCTATTGCTCCATCAGAATTTATATCAATAAAAGAGGGAAGAGAGATATTCCATTTGCCAGAATTGAATGAAAAGCAAATGAAAGAGTTGCTGGAAGAGAAGGCTGCTAATAAGCCAGTTAAAGAGGAGTCTAACGATAAAAAAGAAGAAGATGGCACTAATAACTAGAGGTGAAGTAGTAATTAAAGCAATGACAAATGCTAATTTTGATAAGCATTTAGTAAAAAAGACTTTCATAGAAATAGCTGAACTTAATCATGTTAAACCATTTTTAGGTGATAAGCTATATAAAAAAGTTTCTACTGGTAGCTATGTAGTGTTAGTAAATGACTATATAAAAGATTATTTAGCATTTTGCATTAAGTTTGAAATATTACCAGATATAACATATAACACAACATCTCAAGGTGTTGTGGACAACCTGGCTGATTTTACCAGTCCAGTTAGTGAAAGAAAATTAAATTACCTTAGACAAGAAACTTACAAGAAAGCAGAAACTTTTAAAAAGAAAATGCACATTTATTTAGATGAGAATAAAGTATTATATCCAGAGTGGAATGGATGTGGAACTTGTAGCTCTTGTAATGGAGGTAGCTCTGTCAGTAAAAGACATGGCATAATAACTTATTAATAAATGAAGAATCACAATAATTTAACGGATTCCCAGATACACAATGCGAAAGGATTTGAACCAGCTAGGAAGAGAAGTGTATCTACTAAAAATCATCTTAATGGTGTAGATTGGGTAAAATCAAACTATACCAGTTCTGTATTGTTAGTAGCTCCTGCTGATCAGCAAGGCCATTTACATCACAAATATTTTTGTCTATATAATAGCCATGATTTAGTAAAATATGCTGTATATTTTAAAGTAACAAGTAGTCAAGCTATGCTAACTCCTGCTGGCTATGGTGGGGTAATTTGTGCAGACTTAACTGCTAGTGGAGCAAATTCTACTGCATTACAAGTAGGAACAGCATTACAAGTTGTTTTAAACGCACATTCTGACTTTACAGCTTCAAGAAATGGTGAAAGTGGTAATGTTACTCTAACTGGATTAACTACAGCTAGTCCTGCTAAAGATGTAGATAGTACAGTTACTATAACTATAACAGATACAGAGGTTGTAAACGAGGTTTTACATACTAATGCTGAAGGTCATATAAAATTTACTCCATTTAGCTCAATAATGTCAGGTCTTAATCTTTTATCTGACAAAGCATATACTCATACACAATCAGAATCTTCAGCTACCTGGGTGGTAAATCACAATTTAGCTAAAAACGCATCCGTAACAGTAGTAGATTCGGCAGGAACAGTTGTAATTGGTCAGGTAGATTATAATACTATAAATCAAATAACACTAACATTCAAAGCTACTTTCTCTGGAAAGGCATATTTCAATTAATTAATAAATAAATAAATAAAAAAACAAATGGCAATTAAATTTTTACATGATCTTGATGTAGCAGGTAACATAGATCTAAACGACAATCAATCACTAAACATGGTGATTCAGCATCTAGCGAACAATCCTACGGCAGTTGAGGGGAAAATATACTACAATACTGGTTCTGATAAACTAATGGTATGTCTTGGTACTCAAGCATCAGATTGGACTGAATTATCAAGTGCAACTGGAGATATTACTTCTGTAGCTGGTGGTACAAACATCAATGTTTCTGGAGGTGATACTGGAGATGCAACTGTAAACTTAGATTCTTCAGTAACAGATGCAATAGCTCTTAATACTTCAAAAGATGGAATTACTAGTGGTCAAGCTTCAGCAATTACAGCGAATACTTCTAAAAATGGTATATCGGCTGCTCAAGCAAATGCAATTAGTGCAAATACATCTAAAACTGGTATTACTAGTTCTCAAGCAACTGCTATTTCAACTAATAGTGGGAAAACTGGTATTACTTCAGGACAAGCGAGTGCTATAACTGCAAATACAGCTAAAAATACAGATGTAAATCACAATGTTACTACTGATTTAAGTGCTTCAGCTAATGGAACTTCTTTAGTTATAGAATCTTCAGATGGAGATAATGCTTCACTTCCAGCAGCTACTACATCTGCTTGGGGAGCAATGACTGATGAACAAGCTTCTGCTGTAATAGCAAATACATCTAAGACTGGTATTAGTTCAGGTCAAGCTTCTGCTATAACTGCGAATACTTCAAAGACTGGCATTACTTCAGGTCAAGCATCTGCAATTACAGCTAATACTTCAAAGACTGGTATTACAAGTGGTCAAGCATCTGCAATAACTGCAAATACTAATAAGACTGGTATTAGTTCAGCTCAAGCTAGTGCAATTACAGCTAATAGTGCAAAGGCAACAGATGTTAATCATAATGTTACTACTGATATAAGTATTACTGGTAGTGATGGTGCATTAACAGTAGTATCATCTGATGGTGATGATGGAGAAATTCCAGTAGCAACTGCTTCAGTTTCAGGTGTTATGACTCCTACACAAGTAACTGCTTTAGGTAATAGAGCTCCTTTAGCTTCTCCAACATTTACTGGTACTCCAACAGTTCCAACACCAGCAACAAGTGATAATGGTAGATCTATTGCAACTACTGCTTTTGTAAAATCTAATATTTCAGATCTTGTAGGAGGTGCTCCAGGTGCTTTAGATACATTAAACGAATTAGCAGCAGCTATTGGTGATGATGCTTCTTATGCTTCAGGTATTACAACTGCTTTAGGATTAAAAGCTCCTTTAGCTAGTCCTGCATTTTCAGGTACTCCAACTGGGATTACTAAAGCTCATGTTGGTTTAAATAATGTAGCAAATATTGCAGTAAGTGGAACAAATACTGGTGATGAGCCAGATGCAAGTACAACTGTAAAAGGTATTGCAGAAAGAGCAACAACAACAGAAGCAAAAACTGGTGTTGATGATACTAGATTTGTAACTCCTGCTGGGTTAGCTAACAGATCATACACTACTGCAATAGGTGGTGCTGCATCAATAGCAGTAACTCACAATTTAGGCACAAAGGCAGTTATTGTTCAAATGTTTGATACTAGCTCTTTTGAAACTGTATATGCACAAGTAGTTAGAAATACTGTTAATCAAGTTACTGTAGATTTCCGTACAGCTCCTTCTGCTGGAGATGTTACAATAATGGTTATTAAAGTACAATAATTAGATGTCGGTTAATAAATATGAAAAGTTTGGTTCTAGGGGATTTTCCCCTAGTTCCAATACTGATGGCAATGGAGAAGGAGATGTAGTAAATATTGGTGGTGGTAGCGAAGAGTATCCAGTTGTTCAAGGAAGATGTTATTATCTCAATGGTTCTGGTTATTGGTCTTATTCTGATGCTGATGCTGCTGTTTCATCTACAAGTTTATTAGCTATAGCTTTAGGTTCTGGAGATCCTGGTGAAGTCGGTATGCTTCTAAGAGGAATGGTTAGTTTATCCGTTGCTCCTGGTGCTGGTTGTGGAATACCTTTATATTTATCAAATAATTCAGGGCAAATAACTAGAGTTGCTCCAAGTGGTGCTAGTGATTATGTTAGAGTTATTGGTTACAAGGTAACTACTGGAGCTGAAGATAAAAAAATCTGGTTTAATCCTGATAATACTTGGATAGAAATATCTGAAGGATAATGGCAAGTTCTTTAAGTCATATAAATGGAGTTGGTCAAACTCGCATAAGAAGTGTTAATACTGTAGCACTTGCTAACATTGGTACAGCTATTGGAGTGGAATATAATGCACCTTCTCCTTCTTTTGGTAATGATAATGCTGTGGCAAAGTCTATTACTACTGGTACTGGGCAATCTGTTCGTATAGCAGACACAAATGGTAAATTTAACTTTATTCATAGCTCTGCCTATACTATATCTTTTTGGGTGAAAGCAGGATGGAATAGTTCTTTAAATACTAATATTCATTTATTTTCTTCTACAACTTCAGGAACAACAAATTCTAGTGCTAATATGATAAGAATTTTTTATCATGAATCTTACAATAGATTATATTTTGAATATCGTTCTGCTTCAAATGCAAAAAAATCTAACTTTTATTTATTCCATGCGAACTCTGGTAACCATGCTGCTGCTTATGCTGCTGCTGGTTTAGGAAGTTCACAATATTGGAGTAGTGCAAATAGAGGTAATGCTAATTCTGCTGGTTATACAATGATTACAGTTACTAAAGGAACATCAAATTCTGCTGGATCTAGTAATGCTCCAATGTACTGGAATGCTACTCCACTAGGAAATGGTCATTATGGCTCAAATGGAACTGGACAAGGAACTCCTAATATGAGTACAGCAGACAGACAAATAGCTATAGGTAGTAATAGTTGGAGTTATGCTAAATCAGGTAATAGTGCAGAAACAAAATACAATGATCTAACTGTTTGGAATAAGAAATTATCACAATCAGAGATTACTGAATTATATAATAGTGGCACTCCACTTGATGCAACTGCACATAGTGCTGCTTCTAGTTTAAAAATGTATTATAAAATGGAAAACAATGGTGTAGATAGTAGTGGAAACTCTGCTCCTAATATTGTTTTAAGTGGTAACTCTAATTTTGAATCAAAATAATGAACTATTATATATTAACAGATGAAGTTTTTGATGAATTAGACAAAGATCTTATAGATTTTGCACTACAAAGTATTGATGAAACTGAATGGACTGTTACAACAACAGAAGTGGTAGATAATGAAATATTAAGTTTTGAAAATACTTTACAATTATCTTTATACACTATTGAAGAGGGTTCTTTTTGGACTGGAGATAATACTGGTATAGAAGTATGGGAGTTGGAAGAAATAAAATATTTAAAAGGAATATAATAATTAATAAATAAAAAACAAAAAAATGGCAACAACAGTATTAAACGCAAACTTAACAGTAACATTAACAGATACAGTAAGTTTAAACGGACAGTCTTATGGGAACACTAACACTTTAACTGTAGCAGAGATAGATGAGGTTTACAACAGAGTAGTAGAAGTTCCTATTTCTGCATTTACAAATGTACTTGAACTTGGAGCAGCTTCAGGTCAAGGTGTTTTAAAAGCAGCAAATGTAAAGTACATAAGAATAACAAATTTAGATGATACTAATTATGTTAATCTAAAAGTTTTTGGAACAGATGCAATGGTTATAAAACTAGAAGCTGGTAAATCTTTCATCTTAGGTGGTGTAAGTTTTGATGCAGCAGCAGCAGATATAGCTCAAGGAGCTGTTTCTCATAATGCAGCATTTATAATTTCAGCAGAAGCTACAGTAGCAGCTTGTGATTTAGAGGTATTTGCAGCAACAATCTAATGAAGCTTAAAGTTCTAAGGTTTAGCAGCGAAGCTGATTGCACAAACGGACTTCTTTTTGAGGAGTCTGAAATGGGCATGAAGTTTATGTGCTACACTTTAGAAGATGAGCATAGAGCATTAAAGGTAAAAGGAGAAACTAGAATACCTAGTGGAACGTATAACATAAACTTTAGAAATGAAGGGGGATTCAATGAAAAGTATCAAAAAAGATTTCAATCATTACATAAAGGTATGCTGGAAGTCTGTAATGTTCCTAACTTTAAGTATGTCCTTATCCATTGTGGTAATTCTGACTCTCATACTTCTGGATGCCTTCTTGTGGGTGATTCGCAAGAAAATAATGTTATCATCAAAGATGGTTGGATTGGAAAATCCACTAATGCGTATAAAAGAATATATCCATCTATTGCAAAAGAACTAGAAAGAGGAAATGAAGTTGTTATAGAATATGTTGATTTAGACAATAGAATATAATGGCAACTAATCAAGATATAGTAAAAGAGATGGCACTAATGGAACAAAGGATAGACTCAATGGATGATAAATTAGAAAAAATGGATAAGAAGTTGGATATGCTAACTGAAAAATTGTTAGATCCTGATTATGGTGTTGTTGCCAGAGTAAATAGGAACACTTCTTCAAGAAAAATTCTAAGTAAATCTCTTTGGGTAATCTATGTTGCTATTATAGGCCTTATTATAAAAATGTTTATAGGATGAAATCTCCTATTAATTTTAAAGACTTTGCTGCCAATCCAATGGCAGGAGGTTTATTTTTCTGTATTATAGCTATTGGTTATTTATACATAGACAATAAGACTACTCTTACAAATCAAATAGAAGATTTACAAGAAGAGGTTATAATTCTTAGAGGAGATTATAAAAAGCTTAATGATAAGTTTATAGAAACATTAAAAAACATAAATGAAGGTTAAATGTTTTATATTATTGCTTACATTATCCTCATGCTTCTCATCAGAAGATTCTGTGGAAGAGATAAAATCTTTTGATAATAATTTAGATAGTCTTTTTAGATCAGCAGATGAAGCTGTAGACCAAGTAAACTCCAGAAAAGAACAGAAAGTATTGTTAGAGCAAGACTTATGGAGGAAGAAAAGAGATATAAAAGTTATCAAAAAAAAATATTCAGATAGTTTGTGGAATCTAAGTAATATGTACGAGAGGACTACAATGAGAATGGGAGATGATAGCATTCAATATGAATATAAGATAGTTTTACAAACAATAATAGACACAGTTAGACTTACTGTAACTGATACAGTATGTGGTGTTTGCTTGACAAAGAAAAACAAGAAAGACAATAGATGGTATAAAAAAACTTTTAGGTGGATTAAAAACATATAAATATAATGGCAAAGAAAAGAAAGAAAAAGAAGGTTTATCCAATAAAAAAATAACATGAATATACTAGGTAAAATATTTTCAAGTGGAGCTACAGACCTTGTAAAGAGTGTAGGGGGTGTTATAGATAACTTAACTACCAGTCAGGAAGAAAAGCTAGAAGCAGAAAGAAAGATTCAAGAGATTATTCATTCTTATGAGTCTAAAATGCAAAAAGAAGTTTCAGAAAGATGGAAAGCAGATATGCAATCAGACTCCTGGTTAGCTAAAAATGTTAGGCCAATGACACTTGTTTTTTTAGTTATCAGCACAATTATGTTAATATTTATAGATGCAGGATTTATAGATTTCCATGTAGAAGGGAACTGGATTGACCTACTGCAATTAACTTTATTAACAGTCATTGGTGCATATTTCGGAGGAAGGAGTTGGGAGAAGGTTAAAAAATAACAATACTTTTACTATATGGGAAAACGATTAAGACTTTCGGATGAAGAAGTTGATTTTATATATCAACACCGAGCAGGAGATTTAAAAAATCTCAACTATAACCTTTCGCACAATTCAGCTTTAGATGAGCATTTACTTGAAAGAGGTATTGAAAAGAAAGATGTTATTTCAGTTAAACATTGGCAGAATATGGGTGGTGATTTACGATTTTCAGTAGTTACTAAGCCTAATGTAGTTGATGAGAAAAATGTATTTAGTAATGTTTTAAAGCTTATTGAAGATAATGCTCCTGAATACCCTAAAATCATACATAAAGAAGGACAACACTTATTGGTTATCAACCCAGCAGATGTTCATATTGGAAAGTATGCTAGTGCAAGAGAAACTGGGGAGGAATACAATATGGAAATAGCCATACAAAGAGTTTTAATGGGTGTTAGTGGCCTTATTCAGAAAGCTAAAGGTTTTGGTATAGATAGAGTTCTTTTTTGCATAGGGAACGATATTCTACATACAGATAATGTTATGTCAAGTACAACAAAAGGAACATATCAAGATACAGATGGAAAATGGTGGGAACATTATGAGGTTGCATTACAAGTTTATGTTCATTGTGTGGAAATGTTAAGAGAAATAGCTCCAGTAGATTGTGTACACTCTATGTCTAATCACGATTATCAAAGTGGATTTCATTTAGCACATGCTTTAAAGAGCTGGTTTAGAAAGGCAGATGATGTTTCTGTAGATTGTGGGGTTTCTAATCGTAAATATTATAAATATGGTAGTAATTTAATAGGACTTGAGCATGGGGATGGAGCTAAGATGGATAAACTTCCTCTTTTAATGGCATCAGAAAAACCACAAGACTGGGCTTCTACTACTCATAGATATTGGTATTTACATCATCTTCACCACAAGATCAAGCATAAATGGTTAGATGCTAAAGACTTTATAGGGGTTACAGTAGAATATATGAGAAGTCCATCTGCTAGTGATTCCTGGCATGCAGGAAAAGGATTTTGTGGTGTTCCAAAAGCAGTAGAAGGCTTTTTACATGATAAAGAAAGTGGTCAAGTAGCAAGATTTGTACATTATTTTTAAATAAATACAATAATTTCTTTTTTATTTAAAAAAATTGTTGTTATATTGTAATAGTTTTGTTTTAGTTGTAAAAAAGAAGAGGGGGGTTCATGATACCCTCCTTTTCTGTTTCTGTATTTCTCGTAATTGGTAACAACTTTTCTCTTAATATTTTTTTATACTGAATTGGTAATAGCTTTGCTCTTAATTGGTAACAGCTTTGCTCTTAATTGGTAAGACATTTGCTCTTAATTGGTAACAGATTTGCTCTTAACCTTTTTTTTTAAAAAATTTTTCATCTGATTTCTTCCTGGTGCAGCATGTTGCATGTAATTTCAGCTAATTTCAGCTAATTTCATGCTATTATATTTTATTGCATATAATTTGTTTATATCAAATATTAATGCTTATATGTAATTACAACAAAACTAAATTAATCAAAAAAAATTATTATGAAAAAGTATGAAGTTAAAGTAACAAATGATTATGATTCAGGATTCTCCTGGAATATGTATTTAGATTATGTAAGAGATTTAGCAAGTGAAATAGATATTGCAGTACATAATAGGAATAGGAGTATGAGCAACATATTGCCTAGTAAAAAAATAGATACTGATGGTTATCATAAGTCATGTATAGTAGGATGTACTGGGTATAGTCAATCAGAATGGGATGATTATACTATATATTATAATGAAGAAAGTAAGGAATTGGAATTATTAAAAGAACAAATATCTATGGCTTTTACACATAAACACGATTATTGTATAGAAGCAATAGAAACTTTGGAATCAGGTCATTCTATGGTTATAGATTATTGTATCGTAAGTATTGACTGGATAGAGTTCCCTGATGAAAATGATATTAAGGATGTAGTAAGAGAATCAGGCATACAAATTGTAGATAATGATTTATTAACTTGGAATTTTAATATATGAAAAATATAATAGATAAGGTAGATGATGGATTCAATTTCTTTAATTCAGGAATACTAGAAGAATTAACTACTGATAAAAAATATTATGTTGAGGTTTTTATGGAATACATAGAATACCTGGAAAAGAGGAAGAAAGACTTAGTTAAAAGGAATGAGATAGAATGCGTAGAATGTAAAACGATCAATTCACATGATACTGATGAGTTCGGCTTCTGTAAAGAATGTTTGGCACACTTATAAAATTAATTAAACTTAAACAAAATGAAATACAAATTATGGGATGTACAAAGGAATGAATATAAGCACTATGATTATAATGAAATAATATATGATGATTTAAAAGAAGTAGAGGAATCGTTATGGAATTTTCACTCAGTAGATTATGGTGGATTGGAAGAAAAAGAATTTAACGAATTAACATTTAATGGTATGTTAATGTTATTTGATTGGGAAGTACATAATGCTAAAACAAATAAACTTAAAATAATAAACAAATGAAGAAATTAATAATGATAATGCTAGCAATAACAATACTAAGTTCTTGTGGGCTAAGATTTGGAGATTATAATGCTTATAAAAAACACAATGCTAGAAAGACTTGTAACCAATAATAAATAACCATGGTATATTGTAGTAAAACTAAAGAAGAAATGTTTGATGGATGGTATAACGATAATACTGGAGAATATTTCAAATATGAAAAAGATTATCTGAATCATATTGATAAAATTATAGAAGAAACTTTAATATGGCATAATGTTGATTTGAAAGACAAGGATACAATGAAGAAAGTGTTTCTTAAAGAAGAGCAAGTAGAATTACCTATAAGTGTAGATGATAGGCTAGAGTATGCTTATAACCACTTAGGATGTTACTGGTCAGAATGGCTAGAAGATGAAGAAGAATAAATAACTAAAAACTAATAAACTATATGATAACATACTTAATATTTGTAATAATTTTAGCAATATGGGAATTTATAAAACAAAATTAACCAGAAGAGTAACCAGAAATGGTTACTTTTTTTTTGGCCTAATTGGTACACTTATAAATTATTTACAATGGGTAATTGGTAGCTTCTCTTCTCTTAATAAAGATAGGCCTATTAGAATTAGTAGATTTGATTTGGCACTTACTACTAGGTTTAAATTTTATCTTATTAACATATAACAAAAAACTTTTTAATAAATAATACTTTTTTATAGTTATTTTTAAAAAACTTTATATATTGCGACCAACAAAACTTTATTAATTAAATTAAAAAAAATCATGAGAACAGTATTAAAAAACAATTCAGAAGCAATACATTACTTTGCTAACAATGTTCAGGATAACGGATGTAATCAGACCAGGAGTATATTTTTTGAAGGTAACAAAATTTATTCCTATGGTTATCATTATTTGCTAGGCCTAAGATTAAAAAATGCACTTATAATTAATGATAATGGTTATTCTGTATCAACTAGTAAGCATATATCAGAGTTAAGGAATGCTTCAACACATTTAACTACATTCAATTTATCATCTATAAGTATTGATTCAGTATTCAAAAATATTGTTATCAATAATCAAAAAATCAAAAAGGCCTGGAAGCATAAATTATTTTATGCAAATCAAATTATAAGGCAATTTAATGAGTATCAAAAATTCCTGGAATTTTGTAAGAACAATAAAAAAACAAAGGATCAGATTAAAAAATATTATTCAGGAGTAAAAGCAACAAAAAAATGTAGCATGTATAATGATATTAAAAAAATTCATGATAACATAAAGATAGTTTATAATGATTTATTGGTTCAGGATAATTTGAGAACAAAAAGAATTGCAGCCGACCAATTAGTTAAGAATGAAAAAAATATTGCAATATTCAGAAACGAACCTAAAAAAAGGCCTTTTATAAGATTAACACATTCAATTTTAAGAATTACTGAAAATAAAGAATTTATACAAAGTGAAAAAGGAGTGCAATTACCTATTAAATTATGTTTAGACTTTTTAAACTTATTATATAAAGGCGAAAATTTAATTGGCCAAAAATTAGGCCATTACACTATAAATTCATGGGATGGTAATTTACTAAAAATTAATTGTCATACTTTTGAAAATGCTGAACTTAAAAACATAATAAAATTAATCAACTATCAAAAAACACTAGAAACTTTAACTAATAACTTAAAAAAATAATCATGAAAAATCAAATTAAAAAATTAGAAATAGATATATTCTTTAATCGTAATGCTACAAGCCCTCTAATTCCTAACAAAATTGCTCAAATTAAAGATTATTTGAGTATCAATGCTAAACTATACTACAATAGTGTAAAATTTGTAGGAGGTTCTAATGTAGAATTACAAAATCAAAGTGTAGCAAATTTTGTAATCTTTACGGATAACCAGGAACAAATCAAAAAGCAGTTTTTAGATATATTCAAAAGTTACCCATTGTATATAAGTTTTGACAATAAAATCCCTGAACTTATAAAATAAAAATAAAAAATAAAATTTAATTTAGGCCTATTAATTTAGGCCTTTTTTTATGTAATTGGTAGCTAATTGGTAGCTAATTGGTAGCTAATTGGTAGCAACTTTGTAAAAGGTTATAGGTCAAAAAATTTTTAGCCTAAAAAAAGTGTTGCTAGAGTAAAAATGAAAAAATATAATTAGATCGTGGGAATTATTGAAAAAATAACCAGGAAAAAAAAAAGCAAAAATAAAATAGGATATTAAAAAAAACTAAATATCTTGCGACCAACAAAAACAAACTAATTTTATAAACCTAAAAAAAAAATCATGCAAAAATCAAAAGAAACATTAACAGAAAAAATCTTTAACATTTTCTATCTATTAACACTACCAGCAGCAATAGTAGTATATTTTATAAACCTTTAAAAAAAAAATCATGAAAAAATCAAAATCACCTGGAATCAGAATTACTAGAGCAGCAAAAGAATTAAAAGCTAAATCTAATGGCTACGAAATAGGAACTTTTATACTAGAGCAAATCATTACAAATGGAATGCAGCAACTAGAAAAAGACTTAAAGGAGGGCAACCTGGATAGGTCAATTATTGCTCCTAGTATGTACCAGGAAACACTAAACATTTTAACTAAACACATAAACCAATAAAACCATGAAAAACTCAATAAGAACGGAACTAAAGCAGTATATACTGGAAGGCATGCAGGACTTAAACCAGGATAACCTAACCAGTAAACCAGGCCGACTAGATGCAAACGAATTGCACCAGGAACTTTTCAACGTAGATTACTATATAATCGGCTATTATAAGGCCGAGCAATGGCTAAAGCAGCACCAGGTGAGCACCTTTGACGCAATAAGCCAGGTTCAGGAGTGGGAACTGGATAATTTCGGCCAGGCTAAAAATTATGATAATGCTGAATCCCTGGTGAACATGTTGGTTTATATCTACGGCGAACAATTAATAAACGAATGTTTCCAGGAACTAGAACTATTCTAGTAGCAGCAGCAGCACCATCAGCAGCACCTATTAAGGACTATTAATTTAGTCCTTTTTTTTTGGCTTAATTTGAGGCCTGGAGGGCTTAACGGGATATTGTCAAGGGCTTAACATAGGCTGGTATATTATAAGGCCTTAAAAGGGCTTAAATTGTCTTATGTTATTGCTCCAGGTATAGCTCCAGGTATAGCTCCAGGAGTGCTCCAGGTGTTGCTCCTGGTGTTCTATTGGTTCGGCCTGGTGTTGGCCTGGTGTTGGTGTTATTGTTGCTCCTGGTGTTACTTATACATAAACTGTTTTACACTCATCAAGGCCACGAACAGCACCAAAAATTGAGCAGTAAACCACGAACAGAAACAAAAAAAGAAGCAAAAAAATAATTAGAGCAGTAAAAAATTGCAGCAATTCGGCCAGGAATCAAGGCCAAAAATCAAAAAAATAAATTATTAAAAATCATGAATTTACGTAATTCTGAAGCCCAATTTGAGTAGTCAAATATTCACACTAGATTTTCGGATTTTCAACTTTTATTACACCAACTGCACAATATATATTTTAGTTCCAAACTTTATAATTTATTCTTTGTTATATTGTACATAAATATTGTAACTTTGTAAAATGAATAAAAGAGATCAAGGAAGGGCTGATAAGAGGGATGCCAAGCTGCTTCAAAAAGAGGAGGATTTAAAAACGATTAGGTCTGTAGTTTCTAACAAGAATACTTCAGCTTTAGACATAACAAAAGACTCAGGAAAGGCTACTTCATTGGTTAGTTACAAAAGAACTACTGAGGTTGTTAAATTAATTTTAAGAGGAGTAAGATATACTGATATAATGGAGTATTGTGAAGCTCATTGGGGAATTAAAAAAAGAATGGCTAGTATCTATTATAAAAAGGCATTAGAAACTTTTGCAGAGCAATTTTCTGAGGAAAGAGAATATGAAATGGATAAGCATGCGATCATGTTGCAAGATTTATACAGTCAGGGATATAAGGCAGGGGATTTGAATATCTGTAGATTGTTGCTTCAAGACATTGCAAAAATGAAAGGAATAGTAATTGATAGAGTTGATGTTACTAGTGGTGGAGAGGGATTTGTATTTAACTACAAGCCACCAGAGGAGTAGATATAATATCCCCATATAATCGCTTCAACAAAAGCACGACATTTTGTTAAAGAGGTATATATCTTTAAAGAATTTAAGTAAACTTTAGAGTGCTAATATAATGAAAATAATTAACATAGTTTGGAATAAAAAAGAATAAAAATGACATACATAATAAAAGCAATAAAAGTACAAAGTGCAGGTAAATCACCTTCTATTAGGCAAACACAAAATAGAGGAACAATATCTCAGGAGAAAGTTAAATCACTAAAGAAGCATACATCCTCTGACAAGAAATACATTAAGTCAGAAAGCAAAAAAGAATCTGTTATTAAATCTGTAGGAGGAGTTAAAACAGAATTTATAGAAGGAGCTGTTTATGCAATATCTGTGATTTTCTTTGGAACAAAAGAGGAGATACTTCATCCAGGTTTAACTATTGGAGAAATAAAAAATCTATCTTCTTATGTAGTTATGCCAGAAGAATCAGCTAGTTTTTATGATACTATAGTTGCTCATTCTGCATTTATTGAGCATGATCCTTCAACTCCATCTAATCCATCTGGAACTATAACATTGGCACAATTTAAGGTAATGGTTAGCACTACTAAACATTTTCCAGATTTAAAGAATGTAGTTAATGGTGGTAAAGGAAGAAAGTCAGCATTAGAAAACTACATAAAAACAACTTGGCTTCCAGATAATCTACCTGGGGATGTTCCTAGTATTTTACAATCACAAATAAATATATTATAAAAATGAAAGAATTAAATAAAGGAATAGATAAGGCTATGGAGAATGCTGGAATTTTAGAATATACTTTTGGCATTATAGCATTTTGTGCTGTTTTCCCAGTTGGAATGACTTACTTCATACTGGTTAAAATGTTAATACAGCCAATACATAGATTATTTCGTAAAATTTGGAAATAGATTTTAAACCTACACCTAAACAAGATAAAGCTTGGAATTATCTTCACGATAAAGAAACAAGTGAAGTTTTATTCGGAGGAAGTGCTGGAGGAGGAAAATCGTATTTTGGAGCAGCTTGGTTGCTGTATTCTTGTCTAAGATACCCTGGAACTCGCTGGTTAATGGGCAGAGCTGTGTTAAAAACACTAAAAGAAACTACTTTAAACTCATTTTTCATGGTTTGCAGCGACTGGGGGGTTAGAAAAGGGGAAGTTTACAAGTTTAATGCCCAAAGTAATGTTATTGAGTTTACAAATGGCAGCACTATACTTTTAAAAGACCTTTATCAATATCCTGCTGATCCTAATTTTGACTCACTTGGTTCACTAGAGATTTCAGGTGCTTTTATAGATGAGGTGAACCAATGTACAGAGAAAGCAAAGAATGTTGTGGCTTCCAGGATTCGTTTTATGCTTTCAGAGTATAAATTACGACCAAAAGTGCTTATGTCGTGCAATCCAGCAAAAAACTGGGTATATGACTTCTATAAACAAGATAGAGATGGCACTTTAGCCACTCACAAGAAGTTTGTAAAGGCCAAACTAGCAGACAACCCCCATATATCGGAGTTTTATGAAGAACAACTAAAAAAACTTGATCCAGTATCAAGAGAAAGACTACTTCATGGTAACTGGGAGTATGATTCAGGAGAAGATAGGTTATTTGACTATGAATCTGTATTAAACATGTTTACAAACTCTTCTGTGTCTGAAGATGAAGGAGAAAGGTATCTTTCTTGTGATATTGCTCTACTTGGAAGTGATAAATTAGTTATTTGTGTATGGTATGGCATGGTGGTAAAAGAAATAGTAACAAAAGACAAGACATCTGCCGATAATGTAGAGAAACTGATAAGAAACCTAGCAGAACAGCACAAAATACCACAAAAAAACATCATAATAGATAGTGATGGAGTAGGTCAATACCTCTCTCATTACATGAAAGGAGTGCAACCTTTCGTAAATAATGCCAAAGCTTTAAATAAAGAAAGTTATCAGAATTTAAAAACTCAATGCTATTATAAGCTTGCAGAACAGATAAATGTAGGAAATATATGGTTAAGATGCAATGATACTGACCTTAGAAACAAAATAATAGAAGAATTAGAGGTTATTAGAAGAAAAAACATGGATAATGATAGTAAACTGGCAATTTTATCAAAAAAAGAAATGAAAGCTGTTTTAGGACACTCTCCAGACTTTGCAGATGCTCTTATGATGAGAATGAGATATTTATTTAAAGGAGGTAACAGAATACTTGGCTGGAGGTAGAAAGTGATTTTTTGTTCCATAAAGTTCCAGATGATTTTCGTTATATTGTATAATGGATAAATATGTTGAGATTTATTGCCTAAACAAGTTACACTCTAAGTTGGTTTGTAATTTTTTAAAGGATTTACAAGATATTGTTGATGATGCCACTTATTATGATGAAGATGTTTTTAGTTTTGAAGAAGTTATTGAGCAATGTGTTGTTTATCACAATAAACTAGGAGCTGCTTGTGTTGAAGGAGATGTTGAAATTAAAAATTGGTATCATTCATTAGCAAATAATGTTTACTGGGCTACTAATGGTTATTTTGCAGCTCTTGAAAACGAAGGTAATATAATGATTTATAAGAAAAAAGTTATATCTTTGATTGAAAATTTTATACTAGAGCTTGACCTAGCTTTAGTTATAGATCCTTTAACTTATGCAGATGGAAAAATAAATCTAAACTAATGACAGAATTTAATTACAATGATCACACAATAGAGCTTCCAGATAATTGGATGGAAGTTACTTTTGTGCAATTTACTGGATTTACTAAGCTAATACATACATTTGTAAATAGAGAATCTGAAAACAAAGGTGATGAATCAAAAGAATGGGAAAATGCTCTTTTAGATTTAAAAGACAATACTCAGATACTTTGTTATTGGTCTAAGCTTACAGAAGAACAAGTAAGCATGTTAGACATAGATGCTGCTGGTAAATTAATGAGCCATTTAACATTTTTAAACGAGTCATATATTCCTATACATATAGATTCATTTGTATTGAATGAACAAAAATTTTACTTACCAGAAGAATTTATGCAAAAATCATCTTTTGGTAGATATATAGAAGCAGAACAGTTGGAGTTACATAGTAATATGTTAGATAAGGGTAATTTAGATATATTGCCAAGACAAATTGCTATACTTTGTAAAAAAGAAGGGGAAAGTGAAAAGCTAGATGATGCGATAATAGACAAACGAGCAGAGATGTTTAAACAATTAGATATGGCAACCATTTGGGATGTCAGTTTTTTTTTGAACAAGTTAGAACAAAGATTAGTGATCAGTTCCCTAACTTATCAGGAGAAGGAGGAGATGCTAAAGCAAGAATTGCAGCAAAATCAACAATAGATGGTTATGGTTGGTTAAATTCTTTGTATAACATTGCAGAAGATGGAATATTTACTTTACCAAGTGAAACTCCTCTTGTAAGTGTTCAGTTAGCTAATTTGTTTGATATATTGACATATTTGTCTTGGAAATCTGCTTGTAATCAGTTTGATAAAACTTTAAATGACTTACATAATAAATAAAAAATGAGCACATACAATACTACATACGATTTAACATCTTTAATGGAAGATTTCAAGAAATGTGCATTAGCTGCTGGCTTTTGTACTATTAAATTTGGAAAACCAGACCACATAAACTTTGACCATAACATCTGTTATGATTTATTAAATATTGACTACCCTACATCTTATGTTGCTGAAGGAGTTAAAGAAGTTTATACTTTTGATTTAATATTAGCTAGACCAGGAAGAAGAGCAAGTAAACTTGGTATCACAAAATTTGATGATTTTGCTGTTACTTCAATGGCTGCTCTTGAATTGAAGTTATGGAACATGTTATCTTGTCTTGCCCTTGGTATTAGTGGTGGAGGTGGATGTAAAGCTCATATCCCTAAACATAAAATTCAAATAATAAGAGATAAAGGAACTTACAATGATAATCTAATAACTTTAAAGGTAAAATTTGATGCTATAGCAAATATTGCTGTAACTGTAGATCCTTGTGGTGGTGGTAGTAGTGGAGAAGGATGTGATAGTCCTTGTGCTGAATTTTTTGGTGCTTGTGGATGTACTGATCCCCTAGCAATAAATTATGATCCTAATGCTGGGGTTGATGATGGAACATGTTGTTACGGAGAAGGTGAGCAGCCTTGTGTAGATGATGATGTAACTACTTTTCCTCCAGTTTATCCAGCAGGCGAAACTCTAAATCCAATAGTAGAGCTAGAAGATGAGTAGACTAAGTAATATAGAAACCTTAGTAAAAGGAGCTGGTAAAATTGCAGAGAAAAAACTAAGAAAGCAATTAAACATTATCAGAACCAAAGGAGATAGTCCTAACAGAAAAAGAATGACAACTTCTGGAGATTTATCTTCAAGTTTAAAGTCAGAAGTAGTAAATTCTGGTGGTAATAGAATGACTGTAGTTGTAACTACAGAACATAAGTATGGATTATTTTTAGATAGAGGAATAAGTGATGTTCCTTATTCAAAAGGATCAGGAGAAGGAAGCAAACCAGGAAGTGCTTACATAAAAGGATTAGCTTCATGGGCTGCTAAAAAGTTTTATGGAGGAGATTATAAAAAAGGATTAAAAGCTGCCTTTCGTATTGCAGCAAAACAGAAAAAAGAAATGAAAGCTCCAATGAATTTAGGTTGGGTGCAAGAAATCGTAAGAGAATTAGATAATGAATTAGTAGAATATATGAGATCACAAATCATGATGGCTATTACCATTGATGTTCATAAAGCTCTACATAAAACAATATAAAACATGGCATCAGCTTCATCACCATTAATGATAATGCACGATATAAATAGAGTATTTTTATCAGCATATAGACCTATTTTATTAACTGCTTATTGTAGTGATAATGACATAGCACATCTTAGAGGGGAATTATATATAGATTCAGGATACCAAGATGGTCTTTTGGATCAATGGGTTACTACTGGTGTAATGATGAATGCTTTTACTAAAAATATAGATGGTGTTTCTCAAACTGGTTTTTATGAGTTTAATGTTATGGAGTATTGCAGACATTATACTGGTCAAGCTAACAATCCTATTTGGTCTTGGAGCACCTATGTAGCAATGGGTAGATTAGAAACTAATAGGTTTCAGCTTAGAGTATGGCCAGTTAGATATAGCCCTAATGCTCAAGGACAAACTTTTGATGCTGAAGAGGATACAGCAGTATCTAATTCATTTATAGCAACTCCAGCTAACACAGATCATGAGATAAGCACATCAGGCTGGTCTATGTTTGGATATTTAGATAGATATACTTTAGGTACAAATTTTCAAAGTGGATCTGGAGCAACTGAAACTACACTACCATTAACTAGGATGCCTAATCCTACGAATAATGAATATAAGCATGGACAACACATTAGCATGTTTGATCAACAAGGGGATTCTTTATACACTTATTTTAATGTAAGCAAAACAAGCCCTAATTTATATGTATGTATCCTTGGGTATAATGATGGAGTAACTGCATCTTTTCTTGACTTAATAGATGTTACTAATAAAGTTCCAGAAAAATTTAGACTACCAGTACATCCAAAATCACTTGATATGTTTTTAACTCTTGCTAGTGGTGCTCCTTATAATAAAATAGTAGATGCTTCAGGAGATTTAATTTGCAAAAGAGTAGCTATATGTATGCTGAGTGGAACTGGGTTTTTTGGTGTTAATGAATTTTGGAGCACTAGACCTTATGAAAGTACAGCAACCCCTACAGCTTTATGGCAAAACATTCATTATGATAATTCTGTTTCAGGTGAGCTTCATAATATTAATCAAGGTAAATGTGAAAGAACTAAATTTGTTTTTCAAAACAGATTAGGTGGGTATGATTGGTTTAGCTCTTATGGTACTCATAAACAAGCTGTTACATTGTCAGGAAATAAGTACGAGAGATCTTCAGGTACTTGGCATACTGGCCAACACTCAAGAACTTGGTTAAAAACAGAAAGAGAAGATAATTACTCTGTTATATCTCAACCAGTAAATAAACAAACTGCATTATGGCTATCAGAGTTAGCTACAAGTGCAAAAGTATGGGTTCAAATGCCTTATCAAAACGCACAAGGCCATGATCCTATGGGAGCACATCATCTTATACCAGTATTAATCAACCCTAACACTTTTGAATTATATTCATCAGATGAAAGCACATATTTCGTGCAATTTGAATATACTTTATCAAGTAAGAAAACACAACCTAGAGGATAATGGCAGAAAGTCAAGAACCATATAATGTAGTATTAGAGATTGGAGAAGAAAATGGAGTTAAAAGTGTTTCTAATAATGTAGTAATAGGCACAAATGATATAGATGTTTATTATGGCTGTAAAGAACCAGCTAATGACCAAGGAGATATGGCATTTAATCCTACTACTGGCTTTCCAGACATATCTAAAGAAGGTTATAGTGGAAATTATATAGGTAATTACTGGGGAATAGGTGATCTAGGACTTGGATGTAGTCAAACAGAAATACAACCTAATTTAAGTGGTATAGCTTATGAGCCTACAAGTAGCTCTAAATTAATTATGTTTAATTTAGGAGTTCCTCCAGGTGCAGGAAATCCTCAATTTTATAGATTAGAGCCTTGGAGTTTTGGTAATGGCTTGCACAGACCTTATAATGGTGTTCAGCAAGGTAGACAAGGCACATGGAGTGTTCAAGGAAGATGTCTTTACATTAAAAGAACTTTAGGTTCAACTCTTACCATGTGTTTTGATGTTGTTGATAGTTATGGTAGCGACATGCTTATTGTTAAAGGTAATGGAGGAGATCAGTTAGATGATTATTCTCAAATAGACAATACATGGCATGTAGGTAATCAAAATTTTAATCATGAAAATTACGAGTGGTATGTTTCTCCTTATGTTCATTCTGGAAAATGGGATAGTAGTGGTAATAATCTAACTTGGAATGGAGAAAGGCAATCAAAAATAATGTCTTATAGAGGAAAACAGTTTAGTGGAAGTGGGCAAAATGTAGAAATAAATGAATGTTTTTATAATGAAGGATACCTTGGATTAAGATCATCAGACTTTAGAGAAGCTATAGATGGAGGTGCTTTTGATGATGGTCAGCCAGGAGTAAATGATGGACTTCATTCTTGGGAAATAAAAATTACAGTAGCTTCAATAACTAATGCTAAAATTGAACTTTTTGAAGGAACTCCTACAATTCCTGCTATAACTTCTGGATTGTCTAATGGGTTTGAAATAACAACTGCTGGTAGTTATACAGTTTGTTTATCAGCACTACCTCATAGTGCTGTTTGGAGAGGAAAAAATAATGCTGGTGCTTTTGCACTTTCTGATACTGGAATGGAAAAAGTAAAAGGAAGCCCTACACCTGAATTTGCTGATATGATGGATGGTCAGCTAACACTTTTAAATATTACCACTATAGATAATGGTATGAGTTCAAGTGCAGTTATAGAAAAAATAGAGCTTAAAAGAAAAGAGCCAGACATCAGAAGAGAATCAGAAGATATTTTTGGATCAACTGTAAACTATGATGTTCCTGATTATAAATGGAATTATCTTGAAGTAACAGAAAGCGAAGGAGTGCCTTTATCTTTAAATTTTAGTGTTGGAGATATAGGTGATATTTCAAAAAGAACTGCTGGATATTCAAAAACATTTATGTTGCCAGCAAGTGCTCATAACAATGCTATTATAACACCAATGTTAGCTGTAAATTCACAAAAAAGCACTATTGGATGGCAAAGAGGAAGAGTTAAAGCAAATGGTGTTCATATTTTTGAAGGATTATTACGTATAGAAGAAGGTAATACTGCAAATGGAGGTTTTTATAAGTGCCATATAGTTGAAGATACTATAGATTGGACTGAAGATCTAGGAGAATCTACATTATGTGATGTATTTATGCTTGGGGATGATGGAGATAATGGTTGGACATCACCTACAAAGACAAAAGGATCTTTTGAAGTACAAGATAGCTGGTTACATTCTAAACCTTTTGATACATTTTCTCCAGGAGGTCATCATGTTCCTGCCCAGCCATGGTTTTGGGGATTAGCTCAATATGGAGAATGGTATTTTAAATCAATAGGTGCAGCAGGAAAAGAATTTAAACATAATGCTCAAGATTTCCACCCAGTTGTTTATACTAAAGTTTTGGTAGATAGAATATTTGAATCTATAGGATATACAGTACAAAGTAGATTTTTAAATAGTACAACAGCACATTTATTATGCCACCCTTTTGGTGCTGGTGAAGATTATTTAGTAAGTAATAATATTTTTGGTGCTGGTGGAGATTATTATGGAAAAGCAAAGACATCTGGAAGTTATCAATCTAGTGATCTTTTAGGAACTTCTAATTTTGAAAGTGGAGGTTATATTCCTGCTAACATTAATGGTAATGGTTGGGATAGAACTTGGTATCCCTCAATAAATGTACAAAGTGATGTAAGTAATAGTTTTACTGGTAATGGTGGTACTAATTCAGCTTTTGGATCTAGCAATCATGGATATGTAATTCCTTTTGATGGAGATTGGAAATTTGCTCTTGCTGGTGTTATTGATGTAAGTTATAGTACCTTTGGAGATGGAGGTGCTGTTGATGTAGAATTTTTAAGAAATGGAGTTGTTGAAGGATATATTTGGCCAGGTGATTTACCAGGACTTACTGATCATGGTCAGTACGCATTTTCAGGTTCTGTAACTATAGTAAATGCTAATGCTGGAGATGTTCTTAGTTTTAGAATAAGAGCCGAAACTTACATGTGGTGTTGTAAATATTGGGTTAGAGCTGATGATCTTGAAGCATTAGTATATCCTTTAGCTACTGGAGCAGTACCATCTATAGCAATGAATAATAGTAAAATATTAACTTGTGATACTAAACAAATTGATGTTTTAAAGGGTTTAACAGATATGTTTAATCTTCAATGGAAGGCAGATGCAATTAATAAAACTATTCATATAGAACCTTATAATGATTTCTTTGGTTCTGGAGCAACATTAGATTGGACTGAAAAAATAGATCTTTCTAAATGGAATGATAAATTTATAGTAGAAGAATTAGCTAAAGAAATAGTATTTAGATATGAAAGAGATAGCCAAGATGATTTAATAGAAGTTGTAGATAGATGGAGAGAAGCTAATGGTAAAGGTGAATATCAGACTCACATTGAAATACAAAGTGAAAGATTTAGAAAAAAAACTGTAGAGCTAGGAACTGGAGAATTTAAAGTTTCTGTAAGTACAAATGCTTATGGACTTCAGCCTAATCCTAGCCAACACACTAATGGAGATTATGGATGGGGAGATCTAGCTTGGACTGATCCTCAAATAAATAAAGCTAACCCATTAATGCCTATTTATTGGATGAGTGATGGGGGTTCTATAAATGGAATAGCTAGACCTGACAGAGTACAGTTTCCACAAATGAAATTAAGGATAGTAAATAATTATAGTTTACTTAATGGTCATCATAATGAACAATCTTATGATGCTAATAATAGATCAGTTCATAAATGTAGTAGTTACAAATGGGAGAATGATCAAGGTAACACTTCAACACTAGATGAATATCCTTACATGGACTGGAAAAATGGATGGAAGCAAGGTATAGATACAGATCCTTATTGTCTTTCATGGAATAATTTTGATGACACTAAAGGAAAGGAAAGTTTAGGTCTTTTTGAAAAATATTGGAGAGTAGCTTATGAAAAAATGAATGGTGGTTCTGTTTTAAGAACAGCATTTATGAATTTGACTCCTATTGATATTGCAACATTTGATTTTAGAGATTTAATTCACATAAGAATTGATCAGGTTTCAACATATTGGACTGTAAATAAAATAGTTGATTATCAGCCTAATAAGAGTGTACTTACTAGAGTAGAGTTGTTAGAGTATAAACAAGCAGTTGATTTTGCAAGAGAATATTCTGGGGAATCTAAGAAAAGAAAAGTAGATTTAACAAAGGAAGTAACTTCTGAACCAAAAAAATCATTAAAAAGAGATGGGGGGTTTGCATTACAAAACGACACTAATAATTCTGCTCAAGGGAAAGGTGTAGCTTTAGGTACTGGAGTTGTTGCTAGTGATAATCAAACTGTAATAGGAAAGTACAATAATCCTAACTCAACTGATATATTTCAAGTAGGAATAGGAACAAGTGATGATGACAGAAGAACTGCTTTTTCAATAGATAAAGATGGGTGTGTTAAAGTTGGAGGAGGAGAAATATATGTAGAAGAAACAGATGGAACAATACATGATTTAATAGTAAAAAAACCTTCTTATAAAATAGCTGAAACTATAATAAACGAAAATGGAGATGTATCCATTAGAGCAATAGATTTTTCAGACACAGATATAGAAAAGCTTTATTCAACAAGAGAAACAGAAGAGGAAGCAAGAACAGTAGCAAAAGGAATAAAAGACAGAGGTAATCAATATTAAAAATAAATAAATGGCAACAGAAACTACTTTATATAGATTTAAAGCTAATCTAAAGGAATTAATATTACTTAACACAAAGCTTAAAGAAGCAACAGCTCAGTTAAAACTTTTAAAAACTGGAACAGTACAGTATGCTGCTACTGCAAGAAGCATGACTACCATGACTACTCAAATGGGCAAAACATCAGGTGCTATTAAAAGAACTACTGCATCTACAAAAAGATTAAATGCTTCAGGGATGAGAATGGTGGCTATATTTAAGTCTGCAAGTATAGCTATTATGGCTGCATTTGCCTTTAGAGCTATTATTAGTGGTATAAAGGGTGTTATTACTGTATTTGCTAAGTTTGAGGAGCAGATGGCTGCTGTGAGAGCCATTTCTGGAGCTACTGATGAAGAATTTAAAGAATTAGCAGCTAGTGCTAAAGAATTAGGTAGAACAACAGTTTTTACTGCAATCCAAGTTGCACAATTACAAGAAGAGTTTGCTCGTTTAGGTTTTACTACACCAGAGATACTAGCAGCCCAAGATGCAACATTAGATTTAGCTGCTGCAACTGGAGAAAGTTTATCTTCAGCAGCAGCCATAGCAGGATCATCTTTAAGAGCTTATGGATTAGATGCACAGCAAGTTGTTAGGGTAACAAATGTCATGGGAGCTTCTTTTACTGGTTCTGCCTTAAATCTTGAAAGATTTACACAATCTATGAAGTTTGCAGCTCCAGTTGCAAAGACAGCAGGATTTACTATTGAAGAAACAAGTGCTATGCTAATGACATTGGCTGATGCTGGTATTCATGGATCTATAGCTGGAAACGCATTAAAGAATGTTTTTATAAGACTAGGTGATGCCAATTCTTCTTTAAATAAAAGTATAGGACATACTGTTCAGGGTTTACCTCAACTTATAGTTGAGCTTGAAAGAATGAAAGAAGAAACATTTAATCTTACTGATGCTACTACTCTTCTTGATAAAAGGTCAGCTCCAGCATTCTTGATATTAATAGATAATATTGAAAAATTAAAATTATCAAGTGATTTATTAAATCAAGCTGAAGGAGATATAAATAGAATGGCAGCTATTAGATTAGATACTCTTACTGGAGATTTTACATTATTAAAGTCTGCAACAGAAGGACTGGGTATTGCTATTGGAGAAACATTTAATTTAGCTTTAAGAGAGTCTACAACTGGATTAACAAAATGGGTTCAAAGTTTATCAGAAAGTGATAAATTTTTAAATGGAGTAAATGGAACTTTTAAACTAATATCATTTACAATAAAAGGTTATATTGCAAGATTAGCTTTAATGAGAATAACACAAATAGCTACTGGTAGATCAATGGTTAGTTTAACTAGATTTATGCAGGTTTTTCAAGTACACCTAAAAAGAGGAACAGTAGCAGTTTATGCACAAACTATAGCATTACAAGGTTTAAAGGTAGCATTAGCTACTACTGGTATAGGATTGCTTATAGTTGGTCTAGGAGAATTAGTGGCTTGGTTAGGGAAAACAGATGATAGCATGAGAGAAGCTAAATTTAATGTAGAAAGGTTAAATGAAGCTTTTAATGATGAAATGAAAGTAGTAAAGGAGCTAGGAACATTTACAGAAGAAAGACATGATGCTTTAAGAGAAATGACAGCAACTTATGGGGATTTAGTAGGCATGATAGATTTAGAAATACTTTCTCTTGAAGAATTGAAAAAAGTAAGAGAAATAGTAAATTCAGGTTCAGGGGAACAAGTATTAATTGATGCTGCTAATAATAGAATAGATTTAATAGAAAAAGAAAGAAATTTAAAAGATGCTGCTTTTTTAGAAGAAATAGATAGGTTAGAACAAACTGGAGAAGCAGGGAGTAGAATGGTGAAGAACCCAGCTCATAATCCTATGAAAGAGTTTTCAAGAGCATTTATAGAAATTAAAATTTCTAATGAAGAAGCTATTGCAGAACAAGAAAGAAGAAGAATTGCTATGCTTGATAGCAAGAATCAAGAAATAGAGGATCAAACTAATTATGTAAAAGAAAAACAAGAATCAAGAGATGAAGATATAAGAAATCAAGCTGAAGCTAACGGAATTGACCTGAAAGGACAAGAAAGCTATAGACAACAAGAGAGAATGATAAATCTTAATGCCCTTGAAGATTTTAGAGTAAAGGCATTTAAAGAACAAGAAGTAATCCAAGATAAAGCAAAAGTTAGATTAGAGGATTTACAAAGAGCTAGAGATTTACTAAATGCTTCAGAAGAGTTAGATAAAATAAAAGCAAAAGGTGATCAAGAAACTACAGATAAATACCAGGCATTATACACTAAAATGTGGAATAACACAAGTAAAGAAGGTAAAGCTTTTTATGATGAATTTGTTTCTCAGCAAGGAACTATAAATGTTAAAATATCTGAGTTTAGAAAATTTGTTACTAATCTTTCTAAATCATTAACTAAAAATGGTGATGCTTTTGATAAATCAGGTCTTTCTGGTTTTAAATTAAACAAAACAAAAGACAGATTAAAAGAATTAATGGATGTTCAAATAAAAACTATTAATGATACACTAGTAAGACAAGCTGATGCTGCTGATCAAGGTTTTCTTTTAAAAATGAATCAGTATGACAGAGAAGAAGAGTTAATAAGAACAAACCAGGAATCTCTTATTGCTATTAGTGATAAAAGTAGTGTTAAACAAATTCAAGCTGATATTAAAGCTAATAGAAATAAATTTGAAACTTTAAAGAACATGAACGAAACAGAGTGGAATGATTTAATGGCTAAGACTGGAGTTAAAAAAGAAGAGCTTACTGCTGTTCTTGTTCAGCTTCAAGCAGAAGAAGATGCAAAATTAGCAACAAATTTAGAGCTACAATCATCTACTTTTGATTACTGGGAAAATGAAAAGTTAAAAATTGCATACAGAACTAACAAACGAGAAGTAGATGCAATAAGAGATAAAAACAAAACTGAGTTAGCAATGATGGATAAAAGTTTTGTTAATATAGGTAAAGTATGGAAAAAAAGAGCAGGACTTGCTACAAAAAACAATAAAGATGAATTAGCTGATATAAAAACAAGAGAAACTCTTGGTATTATTACAGAAAAACAAGCTGATGCAGAAAGATTAAATGCTGCAAAGACTCTCAGGGATGAAATGAATGCCATTGAAGATGAAAAATTAGCTAAGACAAAAGAAATTTATTCGCAAATTTCTGGAATGGTAATAAGTGTATTTAATAATATAGCTGAAGCTAGAATAGCAGATTTAGAATCAGATTTCATTACTACATCAGAAAATGAACAAATTAAGTTTGATAGAAAACTTGAAATAGCACAAGCAGCAGGAGAAGATACTCAGGGAATGGAAGAAGAGCATGCCATGAACATGAGAGCTTTAGAAAAACAGAAAGAAATAGATATTACTGCGATTAAAAGAAAGCAGTTTAATATGGAAAAAGCTAATAATGTTATTATGGCTATAATTAATGGAGCACAAGCTATTACTAAAGTTACAGCACAAACTGGTATAGGAGCTATAGCTGCTGCTCCAATTACATCAGCATTAGTTGCTGCTCAAATTGGTGCTATAATGGCACAAAAATTTGTAGGAGCTAAAGGAGGATTAACTCCTAGTTTAAGCTCAGAAGGAACTTTAGAGAAGTTTGCTAGTGGTGGAATGGTTCATGGAAAATCACACGCACAAGGAGGAGAAAAGTTTAGTGCAGGAGGTAGAGTTGTAGAACTAGAAGGTGGTGAAGCTGTAATTAATAAAAAATCTACAGCAATGTTTAAGACACAGTTATCTTCTATGAATGTTGCTGGTGGTGGTAAAAAGTTTGCTTTAGGAGGTATATCTCCAGGAACTAAAACTCAAATGGATGCTGCTACAGATGGATGGACTGCTAAAGATGTAGCTGGTATTATATCTGGTGCTATAAATTCACAACAAGTTTTTGTTTCTGAATCAGAAATAACTACTTCACAATCAGTTGTTGAAATCTCTGAAGGTAGAGCTTCATTATTCTCATAATTTAATTTAATATTTGTAAAATGGAAGATTTAAGAAAATTGTTTTATCAGTTAATTTTAGGAAAAGGCATAAAGATTGCTTCTAAAGAACTTTATGACAAAAGGATGTCAATATGTAGGAGCAACCCTTGTGGTGTCTACCAGAACCCTTTAAAGCTTAATGTGCTTGAAAAGTGTGGTGCTTGTGGATGTTTTTTAAGAGCTAAAAATAATATTGATGAAGATTTTATAAAGTGCCCAAAAAATTGGTGGAGATAGATGCCTAATAGCATAGAGGTTATTGAAGAGTTTAAGGACTCTGTCTTTAAAGAATCTATAATAAGGTGGGGAAACGATTTTACAATTAAAGATTTAGTTTATCATTTAATTGAAAATGGAATTATATCTCCAAAAACTTTAAGAAATTACATGATGTTTAAAGATTTTGATAAATTTTTAATACAAAATGGTGGTCATATTGGCCATACATTTATGGATCTATCCATTAAGCATAAAATATGTGAGAAACAATGTAGAAATATTATCTACAAACAAAGATATAAAATGGATAAAGATTTTAATATAAAAAGAGAAGATTAATACAATTCTTTTGTGTAGAACTCAATAGATCCTACTTCACTCCAAACCTTTTTAGCACAAACAGTATGTATGTGTGAATCTTCTTCAAGAAGAGCATCCATTAATCCTTTTAAAAGATTATCTATATCTGGCCTTTGCTGATGGTTTTTGCCTAACATTTGAGCTTTCTTTTTCTTACTCCAGGAAGGTGGCATGGGAATATTAAAAACACAATATATTTCATTGCCTAAACAGAAATTATTTTGATCTGACCAATTTTTAATGTCATCTTTATATTCCCAATACTTTAAGACTATAGGTCTTTTTTTCCAAGAATCTGCCTGAGTCATTCTTGGTTTAGCCATTCCCTTTTTAGGATATAAAATCATTATTGCACAAAAGGAACTGGATCTTTTATACTCATTTTATCTTCCTCCCCAATAACCTGAGAAACTATTTCTAAATTATAAGAGCCATCATAAACTATACCTACAACTCTACTTTTACCATCTTTTTCTATTTTCTGTATATGTTCTACTAAATCACTTCTAAAAAAAGCACCTCCTTTAGCAGCTCCTTTAGCATCTAAGTCTATAAAAGCTCTTACATTTTCCCCTAATTCTTCTTTTAAATTTTCTTTATTTTCCATTTTTCTTTTCTTTTAATAAATAATTATATTTTTTTAAACAATTAGCATGAACTATTTTATCATCATCTGCTCTTTTTCTATTACAAGGACACCCTTTAAATCCTTGATTACACATTGGGCATAAGTCCTTTAGATCTGGCTGTAATATATTAGACCTTGCCATCTTCTTCATTTTTTAACTTGTCCATAATATTCTTTAATCTAGTTTCTACAGCACCATCTACACTTGAATTATAAGTACCCCAATCACCTGGCCATACTTTAACTCCTTTTAATCTTCTCTTTGTTTTTATGTTAGACTGTTTTCTTCTTTCAACATAATCTTCATAAGATTCATTTTCTTGTCTTTTCATAATCTTCTAAATTTTGAAATAATTTATTTTTATAACCATAATTTGCACTTAGACACATTCTTACTAGACTAATTAATTTCTTTAGCATTTTCAATATCATCTTTAGGTAAATTATTTATAATATTTTGAGTTAAGATTTCAAGTCTATCTGTGCCATCATAAACTAAACCAACCATTCTATCTATTCCTTTTTCTTCTATAGACTCTATTACATCTTTAATACCCTTGTATTCAACAAATTTACCTCCTTCAGCATCACCCATAGCTCTCATGTCAATACAAACTCTGTATTGCATATTATTGTCTATTACTGTTACTCTATCGTTTGTAATTGCTTTTTGTTTTTTAGTCATTATTATTTCTTTTAATTTTTTCTAATTCAAATTCTAAGTGAGCTATTGCTTTAGTAAGACATTCTACTGGAGTGTCATGCTTGTGATAGCTCCGTAAGATGTAAGTGGTGGCAGTTGCGAGATGATAAGGAAGATCAAAGTTATCACAAACTTTTCTTGCTTCATAACCTTCTTTTCCTTTATAATAATCAGGCACTCTACTATCACTCATAATACCTCCAGATCTAGTTTTACCACCATACTGATCTATATTTCTATCTTTTTCATAATAGTGTTTATTATGATTATCCATTGGTTTCTCCATATTGTCCTTCTATATCTATATTAATAATTTTAATATCAACTTCACCTTCTTTTTTACCTATTTTTCTTAAAAGCTTACTTTTGATGTGATCATATATATCATCTTTGTTTTTAGATAAAGCAAAGGTATCTATACTATCTTGTTTTACTTTAGTCCTAATGTAATTACTCCTGCTGCTGTTTCTATATTCAAAATCAACTAGCACTCTGTAAATTGGTTTCTTCATTTATTTTTTCTAGTAATTGTAGTGGAGTATATATTGGAAGATTATCATTGTAGTTTTTATAGATACAAGTGAAATTTTCATCTTTACCTTTCTTCCAAGTCCACAATACTTTTGAAGTATTTTTTATCTGACCTCTTAAAAGTGATCTTATAGTATTGTATGCCATGTGCAAATTTAATTTTTTTTATTGAATAAAGTGATTTATATCATACTTTGTTGCGTTTCCTTGAGATAAGAGTTGTCATCTAAAGCTTCTCCTACTTCACTATACCTACCATTTTGTAAATTATATTTAAACTCAACTTTACCTAACTCTCCAATATGTCTGAATTTAACTTTCTGGACATAAACATCAGTTAAACCAGCTTTAAAATCTCTATAAACTGTTATTCCATTATCAACTTGATTGTAAAAGTTAGCAGAACCAGCCACATCATAAAGAGTTGGAACATCATAATAACCATTATCTTGTTTTTGCATCTTCCTGGGATGTGCTACCAGGAATATATGTATATCATATTTTTGTTTAAATATTGTAAGCTTAGTCAAAAACTTATTTATAAAATTAGTTTCGTTTTGACCTCCAATATTAGCATCAATTTTATTATATGGATCAATTATTAAAGCATTTATGCCATGCCTTCTAATTAATCCTTTTGCAGTTTCAAGAATAGAATCTATTTTATATACATCACCATCAGGTCTTATCCAATGGAAATGTTCTGATATAAATTGTTTAGCTGAACCTAATTCACTTTTAGTCATCCTATCATATCTAGTTATTTTTCTAAATGATTTACCAATTAACTTTTCGGCTAGTACAGAAAAATGTAGTTGCATTGGATAATGCTCTGGACTAAACACACCAAACTTCCAACCATGTTGAGCAGATAATCTCATTGCTAAATGTTCTAAAAAATTACTTTTACCATGAGTAGGTATTCCAGTTATCACAGTTAATTGTGAAGAAGCAAAACTAAATAAATTATCAAATGAATTATGATTAATAGTGTTACCTCTTTTTAAGCCTTGATCATATAATGTATCAATATCTACATCAAAATCATTTACATTCAACACACCTTCTAATGGATAGCTTTGAGCATTATCTATACAATGTTTAACTGCATCTTTATCGTAGCTAATTAAAACATCATTAATATCTTTACATCCATCTGGATATGCAACTCTATAACAAATATCTCTGCCTATTCTTCTTGATAACTCCTCTTGTAGCTTTTTACCTGGATCATCATTATCTACAGCTAAATAAACTTTCTCTAAATCTTCAGGAAAATCCTTTAAGTATTCCATCTTTAAATTACTAGCACCATTAGGTACTGAAACACAATTCTTATATCCTGCTTCATAAAATGCCAACTTATCCATTTCTCCTTCCACAATTATAACACTAGTCTTTCCTAATAAATCATCTAGCCCATACATGATTCTTTCGGCATCCTTTACTAGTTTAAAATTCTTAGCTGCATCTCTATATTTTACATTAATTAATCTACTATCTCTAAAGTATTTGAACTGTATGGTAGTTGCTTCTTTACCTATTTGTGGCATATATTCTTTACCCTCTGCAATTCTATTCTTGATCATAGTTTCAGCAGATATTCCTCTATCATAAAACCATTTTATAAGTTTTTCTGAGTAAACTTGATTAACATTTATTTCTTTAGGTAGAATGTAAGCCTTTTCTTGCATAAAGTTGTTTTGTTTTTTTAATCCACCAGTCCATCCACAGTTATGGCAATTCCAAACTCCTTCATCTATATTAACTGATAGACATGGATCACCTTTTTTCTTTCTTTCTTGAGAGCATTTAGGACATTGAGTCTTAACTTGTCCTGAATTTTTTTTTATTGTTATGCCATATTCGTGAAAACTCATTAAAATACCATTCCATCAAATTCACCTCCTGACACTCTACCCTTAATATTTGAAGTGATTTCATCATCCCAACATTCTTGGTTCAGCCAAGTGCAAGGATGTTTTTTAAATTTAATATCTGTTATTGAATCTGAATATTGTTGTGCAGCAACAACACATTTCTTGCAATTATCTAAACTTAATTTAATAAACTTATTAAAACATAACTTTCTGCTTTTCTTTACATTATAAGCTTCCCAAAATTCAGAAAATAAAACACTCTTTTCATTCTTAGTATTATCCTCTACATTTTTGAGGAGGGGTGCTCCACATTTTTGAGGAGGGGGTGTTTTTGCTGATGAAGGTATCTTTGAAACAAGAGAAATCATCCTTTGATCTACATTTTTGGCATCACTTTTAACTAAATATATCTTAATGAATTTATGAAGAGATAGGTTTTGTAAATTTCTACTTATGCTTTTAGGATTTCTATCAAATAGCTTTCCAAAATAAGCATTAGATGCCCAACAATAGCCTTTAAAGTTCGTTAGACAAGTTATTTCGGCATAAAGCAATCTTTCCATTGGATTCAGTTTTTTACTGTATCTAACATCAGCAGGAATTACTGCGTAATAATTTGGTTTTTCACTCATGTTTTGTTTTGTTTTGTTTTGTTAGTTAAAAAAAAGGGGAGAGTTACAATAATAAAAACATTTAATAGTTATATTTTGTCCGTAGTGGACACTCCCCCCTAATTTATTTAGAATGGTAAATCATCTTCTTGTTCAACTACTGCTTTCTTAGCAGATGGTTGCCCAGCACCTTTAGTTGGCTTCCAAGTATCTACATAAGAGTAATGTGTTATCCCAGTATCAGAAGGTTCTTTTCTTCTTGTTACAATAAGGTTTACCCAACCATTATCATCTAACTCTTTTAATTGTTTTGCGAAATCCTCAACCTTAATGCTTATTTTAAGTTGAGCACCTCCATTATCAAATGTTTTTTCTTTGATAATCATTCCATTTACATACTGTTTTTCTGTCATTTTTTGTTATTTATTAATTAATTTAGTTGTGTTCTTTTTTAAAATCTTTATTGATTTTTGCATTACATCAATCTGCCTTTCCATGTGATCTATTTTTGCTGCTCTATATCCAGTTGCGTACTCATCTTGTACAGCCAAGTACATATCTTTATATTTTGGATAATATTTTAAGTTCCATTTATGATCCTTTGTGTATTTTAAAACTGAAGCATGATGCCTTCCTACTAATACTCCTGCCCTAGTTGCAGAGCATCCCTCTTCTCTTAACATTGAGCCTAAAATACTTCTAGCTAGTGCTATATTAGTATGCCTATCTTTACTCCTTATAACTTGTCTTGATATACCTGAAACCAATTCTATTATTTTAGTTAAAGCTTCTTCATTACTACTCATATTTATTTCTTTCATCACTTAATTTTCTTGATTGTGTTAATATTTTTTTTGCTCTTTGTGTATCTAAATTTTCTGATACATAATACAATGAAGCTATAAACCTTTTCTTTTCAGAACTATAATGTTTAAATCTATCTACTTCATTGTCTAAAACTCTTGCTATCTCTAAACCTACTTCTTTGTAACATAGCTGTAAATACTTAGTTCTTAATGTTGATGAATGTATTTTTTCACCTAACAAACCTAAAGAATCCCATTTATTTTCTTTAAAATAAAATATTGGTATATCACTAAACATTTCTTTTGGAATGGCAGATAAGAAATTTATAAAATAATCTATTGGTATATATCCATCCTTATTTCTAGCTATTATTATATTTCTATATTTATGTATATAACTATATATTTTTCTAGCTTTTTGATCATTATTCAAATACTCCTCTTTTAAACATCTCTTGATACTGGTCTTTAGGATCTCTAGGCCAGTCGTTCTCCCTAAGATCCTTGATGATTTTTTCTGCTTCATTATAAGTCAAATCGTTAAAATTAATATTATCGTACTCTCTGCTAGTTCCAGATGTTTGCATAAGCTGTTCTATAAATCCTATCTGCCACATAGAACATTGCTCATCATCTAATATATCATCTATCCAGTCAGTCATTTTTATTTTGATTTAAAGTCATCAGACTCATCTTCACCGAAGAATCCATTTTCATAGAAACCAGCCAACTTTAGTACAATTCTTGACATAGCTCTCTTTTCTGCCATAGCAACTGGATATGCGTTCTTATTGTTTTTAGGAGTTGCTTCCCCAAAAGTTTGAATAATCTTATCTCCCATCTTTCCTTTTGCTTTTATTAAGCAATGTGAGTGATCATCAGATAAATTAACTAATTCATATTGAATTTCAATCCCTTGTGCCGACATAATCTTGTCTACACCAGCCCTAGTTATGATTGTGTAATGAGCATGTTTAAAAACATCTTCTTTAACCAGGTTGTTGGCAATGAATAATCTTCTTAATGTTTCTTTTTTAGTTTCTGCTACTTTATTTTCTGACATTTTTTTCTTTTTTTAATTTATCACTAGTTTTTATTTTTATTGTTGCTTGATATAATTCTTGAAACACATGCTCTGTATTCATGTATTTAGACAACTCATACATTTCTCCATAATATTTCTGCATATCATCTTGCTCTTGTTGGTGTTGAGCAAACACTTCTTTCATTTTTCCCATTTATTTAATTTTAGTTATTTTTCACTTATTTGATTAAAATGTATTGATGCCTTCTTTCTTTCTTCATTGTGAATGTCTGCATTTTTTTCTGCCATTGCTATTGAACCACTAAAGAACCCAAAACCATACATTATAATTGCTACCATAATACTTATTAGAATTTCCATGTTTATTAATTTTTAATTATTTTTTGTTATAATCTTTCAGCACATATTTTGTGGGTCTTTACTCTGTTTATTTTAATATTAATTTAATCTTTTGCCAAAATGTCATTTGTCTATAATCCCAATAGAAATTAATCGCTTGTGGTACTCCACTTTGGAAACAATGGATTTTAGTTGCC
>Ga0209482_1000355_pt1 | contig 40900 bp, 45 predicted proteins | sample CoawatmetaG10DNA_FD_187512 | JGI IMG/M metagenome (GOLD analysis project Ga0209482, IMG submission 187512) | Marine microbial communities from the West Antarctic Peninsula - Coastal water metaG104-DNA (SPAdes) (version 2) | ecosystem: Environmental > Aquatic > Marine > Coastal ...
TCGACCCACTTGACAATATCTTAAAATGTCTTCTAATTCAGCCATATTATCAGTGTTAGACGTACCAAGATCATCTATATGTTCAATTTCAACACCAAGCATTATACTATCGTTATATTATTTTTTAATTAATATAACTTATAGAATAAAATTTTAAAATATTAAATGAAAACAATACTTAGTTTTACCACTATACCACCCAGATTCAAGTACTTAAACGATTATATAGAAAATTTAAAAAAACTCGAAAAATTTGATGAAATATGGGTTAATATACCTAAAAGATACAATAGATTTCCGGATTGGAATGGTATATTTCCACATAAAGAACTAGGTAAAAATATAATTTTAAATTTAGATTGTGAAGACTTGGGACCCGGGACTTCGGCTTTTGCTCCTATTATTAAAAAAAGCGATGCTGATATACTCATAGTTGTTAACGATGATACGATATACCAAACCGATTTAATAGTTCATCTATTGAAAAATTTTAATACAAATAAACCTAAAAGTGCATGGGGTTTATCGGGTTTTAATTTTGATACATATTTCAAAGGAGAATATCCAAGAATTCATGTAGAACCATCCGTTGACGTTTTAGAGGCTTATGGTTCATGTATGTATAAAACAGATTGGCTTCGAAATATACTTCCAGAATTTAGGGAATTATTAAGTATTACATGGAATGATGACATGTTGATATCAAACTTACTCGAAAAAATTGGTGTTAAAAGAAGAACTATTTTTACGGAAGAATGTAATCTAAGTAAATTAAAACAACTGGAATATGGATTCGACGAAAATGCACTTCACCACGTTGCAGCAAAGGATTCAGATACAACTGAACAAAGTCATACCTTAAATAATATGAAAATATTGAAAGATTTAGAAAAGATAAATAAAAATTATTTTTCTTTCAAAACGTTAAGCATATCATACGCAATAACTGTGTGTAACGAATCAAATGAATTATATTCACTCATTTCATTTCTAAAAAAAATAAAGGAACCAATTGATGAAATAAACGTACTCGTTGATAGTAAAAATGTCACACAAGAAGTACGCGATGTATTAAAAACTTTTGAAAAAAATATAAGTGTTTCCGAACGCGCTTTTTGTGGTAATTTTTCTGACCATAGAAACTTTCATAATAGTGTTTGTAAAGGAGAATACATATTTGTTATTGACGCAGATGAAATGCCACAGGAATTATTTATTAAAAATATCAAATCTGTTATACGTGAAAATAAATGTGAACTCATGTATATACCAAGAATTAACATATGTCCCGGGTTTACACTTAAATGGTTAGAAAAACTTAATTTTAAAATAAACAATTGTGGTTGGATAAATTGGCCGGATTACCAAGGTCGAATTTATAAAAATACACCGGAAATTAAATGGTCTAAGGGGTTACACGAAATAGTTACAGGTACGAATGAAATATTAAAAATAAGTGAATCACCAGAAATAGCCCTATATCATATTAAAACAGTCGAAAAAATGACTAAACAAGATGAATATTACAAAACTTTACAAACTTAAAGCTACAAATTTATATATTTATAAAAAATATGTTTTGGCCCTTGATGAAAAGTGCTATTACTGATTCCGATAAGATAAAACTTATCGAATTCATAGCATCAACCGATAAATTTACATGTGGTGAAAAAGTTGCAGAGTTTGAAAGAAACTGGTCTGAATGGCTCGCATGTAAACATTCTTTATTCGTTACATCCGGTAGTACAGCGAATATACTTCTTTTATCAGCTGTAAAAGAACTCTATAAAATACCAAATGGTTCTAAAGTACTCGTACCTGCTTGTACATGGGTTACAAATGTGGCACCAGTATTCCAATTAGGTCTCGAACCAGTTTTTTGTGATATAAACTTAAAAGATTATAGTTTTGACACAGAAAATTTACCGAATGACGACGATATAAAAATAGTATTCGTAACTCATTTACTCGGATTCAATGCACCCATGGATAAACTAAAAGAAAAGTACCCCAAGGCTATATTTTTAGAAGATATATGCGAATCTCACGGGATAAAAGAACCTTCTGGTAGAAAAAGGGGACATGGTACAGGTTCAACATTCAGTTTTTATTTTGGTCACCACATGACTACAATCGAAGGTGGTATGGTATGTACAAATAATACCGAACTTTATGAACTCATGAGACTCAAAAGGAACCATGGGTGTGCGCGTCACCTTTTACCCGAAAATTATGATAAAGTTACATCACAATACCCGGATATAAATCCAGCTTTCTTGTTCTTAACCGACGGATACAATTTCAAAAATACCGAAATAAACGCAGTTTTAGGAATCGAACAACTCAAGCGTCTTGACGAGAATATTCAAATACGTAAAGATAATTATGAATATTTTATTAAAAAGCTTATTCATTATGAAGACTATTTTCATATACCAGATACCAGCAGTTCAAATAGTTCGTATGCATTTCCAATTATATGCAAGAATAAAGATAATAGACCGGACGTTATAAAGGGTTTAGACAATTTGGGTGTAGAACATAGACCAATTGTTTCGGGAAATTTATTAAAGCACCCATTTTTACATAAATGGAAAGATACATGTACGGCACCCAACGCTGATATACTACACTATAATGGTGTATATGTTGGAAATAGCCAATTTGTTACCAATTATATGATCGAAAGATTATTTACATCTGTAATCGAAAGCTTAAAGTTATAAAAATATATTTACATAAAATGTCAATAACAATTCTACACCATCTAGGTTTAGGTGATCAGATAATGCTTAATGGAATGGTAAGACATTTTGCAGAAACTAATCACGTAAATCTTTTTATTAAAAATACACACGAAGAATCAGTAAAATTCATGTATAGAGATATATGCGATAAGGTTACACTTATACCACTGGATAGTACAAACCCAAACGAAATTCGTTCTAAAATACCAATAAATAGTAAAGTTATACCACTCGCAACGTATGGTATGAATGATGTGATGTGGTCTTCTTATACAAATTCAGTTAACTGGGCTCACGGTATTTACCTACAAGCAAAAGTAAACCCGTTATACATGTACTCAAAGTTCAAAGTAATGGGAGATAGCTCTATACAAATAACACCACCCACGAAAGATTATATATTTGTTCACGACGACCCAGAAAGAAATAGGTATATAAACGTGGAGACCGACAAGTTTATATACAAACCTCATGCTAAACTAATAAACGAAAAAGATGAATTTTTCCAGTGTGATAACCCTAATATATTTAGTTATATATGGCTAATCAAGAACGCTAAGGAAGTACACTGTATGAACAGCTCGTATAACTGGGTGATTGAATTAATGAAATTAGGTAATAAGAAAACGAATTTTTTTCATACGAATGTTGCACATCTATACTATACACCGGATGTCGTAAAAACGGTGTTTAGTGATCAGATTTGGACTTTTGTAGATTAGTAACTCTTTTCTTCAATAATTTCAGAACCGGTTTCTACATTTATCAGTTTTTTAATACGCGCACGCTCGTCATTAAATATATGAATGTTTCTAGCACATTTAATAAAATCTGGGGGTGGATTGTCCATACCCATTTTTCGTATTGATTCTTCACAATCCCATATCTTCACATTTACATCTTTCATGGATCCCTTATGTTTAGTATCAAACTCAAGTTTATATAATATACCGAGTTCATTCTTAATATTTTTTAATTTATTTTTATCGTTTATTCTATCCATTTTAATTTCAAGGATAGTAATCTTATCTATTAATTCACCCTTTGAAATATCAACTTTCATTTAAAGATATTATACCCTTACTCTTTAAATGAATGTTGCCATAATAACAGGGTATCTAGGACAGGATGGTAAATATCTATCAAAGTTTTTACATAGGAAAAAATACACTGTCGACGGTTATAAAATAAACGTATTAGATAAAAAAAAGTTTTATAAACTTTTATTGAAATACAAGGATTTTGAAAATATTGAAATATACAACTTAGCCGCTAAGGTAAATACGGGTCTAAAGGTAAATAACACCATAGAAACGTTTCATGTTAATTCCATTGGTATACTCACGATTCTAGAAGTCATAAAAGAATTAAAACTAATTGAAAAATGTAAAATATTTCAGGCATCTTCTTCAGAAACTATACATAATCCAGATACCATTTATAGTATTTCAAAAATATCTGCAGATCTGATTGTAAAAATGTATAGAAATGTACACGGATTTCATATCTCTTCGGGTGTATTATTCAGTCATGAATCTCCTTATAAAAGTGAAAAATTCGTAACACCAAAGATAATAAATGGTTTAAAAAAAGTTATGATAGGTGAAATTGAACACGTCGAAGTCGGTAATATTGACACATACAAAGATTGGGGACACGCAGAAGATTATGTCGAAGCTATGTGGTTAATACTACAAGATAAAGAACCAGGTGATTATGTAGTATCGACAGGGCAAAAACATACAATACGCGAAATGATAGAACTTACTTTGAAAATCATGGGTAAACAAATAACATGGAAAGGTGAAAATGTAAACGAAGTTGGTATAGTTGATAACAAAATTGTTATAAAAGTATCTAATAAGTTTTATATACCATGTAAAAAAGAACTAGAACTAAACGAATTTGACGCGTTCAAACGGGTAAATAATTGGAAACCAAAATATAATTTAGAAAATATTATTTTCTCAGTCTACAATAAAATATGAGTAACGAAACACCAAGTTGGAAATTAGTGGGCATGACAATCGTGCTAGCGGGTATATACGCAACTATAACGGGTGTCGGTATAAAAGTTTTCGAAAGATGTGATGCGATTCAATCAAGTGAAAAGTGGCAAAATATTAAAATGTATTTGAGTCATACATTAACTTTAGGTATAGTTATACCATTGGTTTTATTGATCCAAAAAGTATTGGGTGCATCTACACAAGAAAAAATGATAGCATCCATGTATTGTATCATGGGTTTCATCGGTTCAGCCATGTCTTTAGCTCTCGCACAAGAATGCCCAGATAGTGATAAAGATGAAGCGGCTAAGGGTATGGGTGCATTTGGTATAGTTATTTACCTTCTTGCAGCCATCGGTTCCGCACTTTTCATTTTCAAAAAGAAGGGTGGTAATATGGCTATTTAAAATAATTAAATAATATATATGGAACTATGCGAATCCATACATTTGATGCTAATGCTCTTGGCTCACGTGATGCGTGGGGCAGGAACATTTAGTCTAAATGAAAAAATAAAAATGGTACATTTTTTAGCGTACATTTTATCAAATACAGATATTGGTATGTTAGACACCGGCAATAGCAGCTATAACCAGTCCCGAAAAGCATGTCATGAAAAAACGCCCTGTATTAATTGAAGCAAATTTTTCAAAATCCTCCTCTGATAACTTATCAATGGCATTTGTCATTGTACCTATGGCTATCAAAGTAGAACCAGTGGCCAATATAGCACACGGTAAATACTGTGTTTGTTCAATAACATTCAAGCCTGTAAGTCCCCAATTAGATCCACCAAGAATCGTTCCGTACATTGCAGCACGTCCATTAACTGCTTCGACATATTTCCAATTTACAGAGGCGTGTGTTTTGAATCTCGAAGAGTTACGTTTTGTTAGTTTAATAGGTAAACGTGTATTTGTTATAGATTGCATTTTATTCTTTTTTATTATCCTTTTTTTCCTTTAATATCCTTTGTAAAATGTATAAACCGATAAATAAACCAGCTGTTGAATAAGCGACCGAAAAGTTAGCACCTTTTCTATATTGATAAATTATCCAAAGTACACTGGCAATTATACCAGCTACAACATAGTTTACACTGTAATAAGAAATATCTTCAGTATTGGTTAACTTGTTTGCTAACATTATCATCTGAGCTAAACCAATAACTATAGCAACAAACGCAATTTTATCGTCTGTGTTCATTATATTAATTAAAGAAATTAATTTATAGATCTATATAAAATGTCAACACTACCGGAAAAGATTGTATCAAGATATGATTCCAAATCTAAAAAGTCTAAAGAAGTCGCACAAGAAATGAGAAAAATTGTCGAAAGGTATAGGGGTAAAAGTATCACGAAAGAGAACGTGTGTATTCTGGTATCGACACTTATGCTCCAAGCTCAAAATCTTAAAACTATTTCGGGACCAGATAAGAAAGAACTCGTCATGGATTTGATCTTTTCCATTATTGAAGAAATCGATGAAGGTGATACCGATACCGAATTCGAAACACTTTTAAAAGCTATGGTACCTGGTATGATTGATAGTTTTGCGGTCATGTTAAAAACAAGTGCCGGTTGTAAAAAATTGTTTGGGTGTTTCAAATAATTAATATAACATAAAGTTTTTATTCGTATATTAAATACAAATGAAATTTCCAAATTTAGAAACAATGGTAATGTACGGAATTTATACCGTTAAGGATCTAATTATGTATTCTCAAAACAAACTCGTTAAACGGAAAGTTAAAACGTTAAACGAATGTGTATATTGCTCTTTTGTGTATTGTGGAAATGCATGTAATAACTGTAACGATATTAAAACTAATTCGCTCGTATAACTAAATGTCATTCACAACAGTGACAACTTATACTACCAAATTATCAAAAGTTACTAAAAGTGATTGTATATGTTGCGCAGAAAGACGTATAATAACCAATTTAAAACGTGAATTTTTAAAAAAAGGATACAAAAATCACCAATTTGCATCTTGGTTTAACAGAAAATGCGGAACTTTAGTGATACGTCGAGAAACCAGTTATGGTGACGGTATATCACTACCGTGTGTTATGTGTAGAAAAAGTATAGAAAAATACGATATAAAATGGATTGCGTATGATGGTAAGAAATGGATAAATTCCTATAAAGATATACACATACCGAAATCTGTTCCAACTAATAAACAAAGACGGAAACTAGGATTTGGGTTTAATGACTAATCCTAAAACTGATTCTAAATTATTTTCGTTTCGTTTGAGTGGCTTTTCTCTTTTCAAACGTAACGTTTCATTTTTACCCGATGATATTTTAATATCATTAATCTTCTTTGTATTCTCGTGCATTTGAATTGTTATATTACGAACAGGTTCAGTTTCAATTTTTTTAGGGGTTTCTGTATCAACCACACTGTTTTCTCTAAAGTTTTCTATATTCATATCACCACCGAATTCTATTAATCTCTGTCTTGGTGGTGCTTTTTTTATTGTTCCTATCTTATTGAAAAGTTTTCGACGCATCATAACGATGTTTCCGCATATAAGACCACCCCGGTTACAACCATACTTATCTATTGTGTATGTTTTCATACAACTCCACGAACAGAAATTACCTGATGTATAAAACTTATTACGCCGTTCATCGTGTTTATATGGCATACTCAAAGGTATACCCTCGAATGTATGACAACACCACCAACACCACATTCTTATACACATATCGAATGTTTTTTCTTTAAATAACTATCAAGCCCATTGCCATTAGTATTGCAATAATACAAGATGATGAAGACGATAGTATATGGAACATACGTTTTTCGTACCACTGATCGTGTTTTTCTCCTTCGACCGCAAATATTTTTTCAAAAAGTTTGGTTTCTTTAGTTGCATCATCAACAAATATATTTTCGGGTGTTCTTTTACCTATATCACCGTCAAATAACATTTCACCCGAATCGGTAAAGCTACACTTTTGCGTAACCGAATAATCGCTATCTATCAAGTCACCTTTTATTTTAGTATTATCTGTACAAACACTGTATGATGCATTACATCCGTTTTCCCACCCGGTTGGTTGGTACCTCGAGGAATCACACACATTTTGGTGACACTTACGTCTATTTTTAAAGAACCTTCTATCACGATCCATCAAACTACCCTCAATTGCTTTCCACAGGCCTTCAGTTTCTGCACACCCGGGATATTCAGATTGTTGGTCACCCTTATTCGTACAAAAATCAAGGTCGACCGCATTGACACACCCACAAAATTGTTTTTTTCTATTATCGTCAATTTTACAATACGCACTCGCGACGAGTTCAAAATCATCATACGCTCTACATATAGGTTTTTGTATTTGGTCATCTTTTCTACAATATGCATCACCAAGACTTTGATCTGTCGCTAAACACGTTAATGAGACAGTATCCCCCTCAGCGTTTTTCATATTCCCTGTGCCAACTACATCATCTATTCTGGTTTTTATATCAGCATTACAATACGTCTTTACTAATTTTCCCCAATCACCTTTGAATTCGGGTTTTTTATGTAATCGTTCTATAGCCTGTCTATCGTATATAAACCTAAAAACACCCATTCTCGTCCACCCAGATTTATCTTCAATCGCCTCTGGACAATATTTTTTTATAATTTTTCCTTTATTACTCACGAAATCAAAGTCCCAAAAACTGTGTTCGGTCGTAGTAGGTATATGCTTATCTATATACACTTGATCATATGTTGGTTCCGCGGCAAAATGGTTTTTGTAAATATAATAATTATTAAAGAAATTCGTTTTACGAAGATTTTTCCACCCATTACCATAATTAGGTGTAAGCATCGTGGTTTCTTTACCATCTTTACCCAGACCCGTAAGATAAAGAACGGCACGATCGTCTGTAAAATGTTGTGTATGCATAAAAATTGAATCTATGTCATTAGGACCCCAACCATCACAATCACTACTCGTCCTTAGAGCAGATCCATTCATTTCCATTTTTTGACCTATTTTATACGGAAACGAAGCGTTTACCGTATTTCCACCAGATGTATGGTGTTCCACTGAGTGTTTAGCTGCATTAAAAGCTGCGTTTAAACTTTTATGATTAAAAACATAACCACCTTCGGTGTGTTGTTCGCGGCTACAACCACCTCCCATTGTTTATTACTATAGATTATATATTATTTGTAATAAAAAATGTTATTTTTATAAAACCATTACACCGAGTCCGAGTAAAGATACAAATACTATTACCAAAATAATTAACATTATTTGTATGTACCGTTTTTTGTATATTTTTTTATCTTTATCTTCATCAAATTTAAATACTTTTTCAATATTTTCTGATACCTTTCTTTCCTTTTCTTTATCATCAGCCTCACCTGGTGTATAATCAGTCGTACCTATAGTAGTCGATAATGGATTTCCTTCGGTGTTTTCATCGTTACAGTGTTGGTTAACTTTTACGTTACTCCCTAAAATTGAACCACCAACATCTACTTTGCTATTACATATAACGACCGATTTGTTACAGTTTTCATCCCACATATCTGGCATGTACCTATTACCCGCACACACACTTTTCCAACACGGACGCATACCATCTAATTGTTTTCTTTGTTCGCTAGTTAAATTATCTTTTAATGTATTTGCTAGGTCTAATGTTTCATTACACCCTGGTATATTTGGGTTAGTATCACACCGACCTTCTATCGTTGTATTATAACACGCACACCAATCGTTATTCATACCTTCTGACGAATCACAATACGTGATGGCATTGTCATTAAAAGAATTGTCTTGACACTTACCCGAAACCACATGAGGTATAATGGATGAATCGCCATAGGTCCATTCACCTGAACATGTCGCCATTTCTATGTATAAATATTTTATTTAAACAACACTAACTGCTACGAATCCACCAATACCCATACATAACATACACGAAAGTGTTGATATGTACCTAAAATATGTTTTTTGAACGAGACTTTTTTCCTTATCTTCTTCAAACTTGAATATCTTTTCAGTGAACGTTTCTTTAGCTATTTCACTCGAACTCGTAATTACAGGTTCAGGTACTTGATCACTCTTAACTTGACAATTTTGGTTTATAGATACATTACTCCCTATTATATTACCACCTACCTCAAAACTCGAATTACATATTAGTACGTTTCTATCACAGTTCGCGTTATAATTTTCCGGTCTATACTTGAAACCAACACACGAATTACCAATACATTGACGCATACCTTCGAACTGTGCCTTATCCTTTTCGGATAAGTGTGTATTCATATCACTCCAAACAGTTTTTGTATCATTACATCCTGGTATACCTGGATTACCATCACATTTATTTGCCATTATGTTATAACAACTACACCAATCATCTTTCATACCAAGATCCGTATTACAATACCTTTTACCCAAATAATGGTAAAAATATTTATTGTGCCCAGCTAATTCGAGATCCGTGTGTCGACAGTTGTTGTTTTCTGTTTTTTCATTATCATTTTTAATTTTTTTATCTGGCACACAAATATCCATTTTACTTTTATGAATATCTTTTGTTATATCAGTGATTTCAAAATATTCATCAGACTCAGACATACTAATATCCACTTACATTTTATTTTTTCCCCATCATCATAAAAAGTCCACCTGCACATAACAAACACGAAGCTGCTGAAGTTATAGTATAACCAACTATATACTTCGCATCTTCATCATCCGTACTCCATCGTCTAGGCCATGATTTTATTGGTGTCTTACTAAGTACCCCTTGGTCAAAGGGTGGATCGCGTCTTCTATTTTTATTACGTTCGTACCTCGATCTACCCAAACTTTCACCCGTTTTCATAAAATCGGGGAGGTCCTCTTCGCCAGAGTGACACTTTACTAAAAGTTGTGCATTTGAGAGAAGACCTATATCAACGTCTGCTCCACATATTCTATACGTCGCTTTACACTGATCTTGATAATTTTTTGGTAAAAACCCGGTCGAACACGTTCCCGGTCGACACACCATATTTTGACGCAAAATGTCATATTCTTCGGCACTAAAGAATTTTTTTTGACTTTCTACATTGTTTCGTGCAGTTCGACACCCAGCCGCGTCTAAATTCGTTTCACACACACCAGTATCTAAATTGTAACATTTACACCAATCTTGTCGCATACCACCTTGTTTTGCATCTTCACCGTCTCGTTTACAATACGAAATACCCACGTCGTTATAATCATCTTCACCGAGCTTGTCTTTAGAACAATTATCGGTATCTGTTACGATATTATCCTCAAGTTTACAATACTCTTTTCGAGTATCAGGGTTTCTATCTTTACACATACCATTACCAATACTCGCTTTAAAGTTTTCTGGTTTCGCACAAAAATTATCCGCCAATTCACCCCACTTAAACCCATTTCTACAATTTCCCATTGCGTATAAACCCGTTAAAAGAGCACTCGATATATCTGCACCGTTATATTTCTTTGCCTCATCGAAACACATACATTTTTCGTCTGTAAGCCAACCGTGATCACCGTCATTGTTGGGTGTGTCTCCTTCATTACACGTTTTGAGACGAAGTCCAGCCCATCCTTTTGCACAAACCTCCTCGTTATATAGAGTTGCAAGAGCCTTGCTTCCATTAATTTTTGCTCTTGGTGTTTCACAACTCGGACATGGTCTTGAGCCGCAATTTATGGCACGAACCGTACTTGCATTAAAAAGAGGATCTATGTGTACCGCTTTATCTGCACCGTACTCTGACGCTAATTCACTCCAATTGTTTGGTCCTGCCGATTTGAATTTTTTACCGTATACACGGTACCAATCAACATTTTCCGCAAAAAATTTATCCTTGTTTGTTTTATCTTCACCTTCTGGAACACGTAAGTCAGCTGGTAAATCATATGGATCATCTTTGTCATATTCACATCCTCCGAATCCACAAGGTTCACCCATGCTTTATTACATTTACATTTTATTTTTTTCTCAGGCAACTATAAACATGGGTGGAGGCGGAAGTCAAAATATCGAGCAAACATTTAATTTGAGTGCTGTAAATAAATCCATTTACAACCAAGTTACAAACAATACACAAAAAGTCTCCGGTTCACAAACAAATATTCAAAAAATGACTCTAAATATAGGTGGGTCAATGATAAAATGTCCGTATAAATCATCACAAACACTTGATGCAGATATGCAAGCAGATGTTGCACAGATACCTAGTACTATATTAGCAATGAAAAATGAAATTTCAGCGGAAATGCAAGCAGGTGCATCTGCAGCTATGGAAAAATCAACACAGGCTGGTAGTATGAACTTTGGGGATAAACAGAATTTACAACAAACCGTAAATATGGAAATCAAGAATATTGTTGATACAACGATTACAACATCAAATTTAACAGAACTGATACTGGAACAAGTTAGTATCCAAAGCGATACGATAAACATTGCCGGTGATTTAGATTGTATGGGTGAACCATTTGACCGAACACAAAACTTAACGGCTTCTTTAGCAGCTAAATCGGTTCAAGAAGCACTCACGGATGCCTTGATTGAAAACAAAGTTACCAGTGGTATGGTTGCAACACTCGACGCTGATATGAAAAGTAAAGCCGGTGGCTTTGCCGAAATGATTAGTGCGGCAACAGGTCCAATGATGGCGAGTGCAATTGCATCCGTTGTTGGTATTATTATGGTAATGTTATCGGTAGCTATCGTTGCCATGTCACCAGCGGGACAAGGTGCCATGAATAAAGCATCGAGCAAATATATATAGGTATTTAAAGATATAAATTTTCTTTATATTAATGATTTTAAGTATAGACGTCGGTATACGCAACCTTGCGATGTGTATTCTCGATGAAACGTCAAATCTTATTGTTCAGTGGGATGTTTCCGGAGTACCCCCTGAACATAAAGACGGCTTATTCGTTTCGCTACGAAACCATTTAGATGAAAAAAAGTGGATTTTAAAAGCAGATACGATTCTTATCGAGAAACAACCCGATAAAAATAGGAAAATGAAAATGGTTGAACATTTTTTACACACGTACTTTATTATTCGGAACCCTACGGCCGAAACGATCATTTACGATGCACGTTTCAAAATACCCGACTTTGCAGGACCGGGTAAAGTTATGTATAATAAACGTAAAAAAGCGTCTATAGAAAGGTGTCAACAATTCATTTGGAACAATACAGTTAATGCACATTGGATACCAATATTCAATGAATCCAAGAAGAAAGACGATCTTGCCGATACGGTCATGCAAGCTATTAGTTTTACGAAACGCATTGAACCCATGCAAAGCGTTTCGAAAAAGGATAAAAAACTCGTTCCAAGAAAACCTAATGATAACCAAAAACGAACCCGATACTCAAAATCAAATTTAGCTTATATTTATAAAAATAGAAAGAAAGATGAAGATCTTGAAAAAAGTAAAAGGTTCATGAAAGATCTAAAGCGGTACTATAAAAATATAGACGATTTAGTACACGATTTAAACAAATAAATACATACATTCCGGTCGAGATTCGGGTGTGCACACATACCCAACCTCATCTCTAAGAAAATCGGGTATTTTACTCTTTTCATAATCACCTATTTCAATTAATAAAACCGGTTTATGTTTTTTTAGTATACTAATAGAACCACGTAAAACATTCATCTCAGCACCTTCAACATCCATTTTGATTAAAGAAGGAGTACCTTTATACACGTTATCAAGAGTATCCGTAATTGCGGTAATCTTACTATTCATATCGTGATGTTCGTTCGGAAACATTGTGGTACCACCATAGTTTATCATATTGTTTTCAACGGGTTTAGGAAGATACATTTCAATCTTTTCACCGATCGTATCTGATAATGCACATGGGTGCATGGATACTTTGTTTTTTAAATCGTTCGATTTTAAGTTTAAATTAGCAATCTCAAAGAAAACTGGTTCGAATGAAACAACTGGTCCGTAATCGGAAAACATTAGTGTATTATACCCTATATTAGCACCTATATCGATAATATCCGTACCTGGTTTATAATATTTTTCCACATCATATCGCATCCAACCATCCCACTCGTACCCCTGTTTTAATGTGTTACCTATATACTGATCATTTGATATCGTATTTAAGTTATACTTACCGTTATTAAATCGTTCAACAGTAATTTCCATTATATATAATAGGATTTATATCTTTATATCTAACGTAAGTTCTTATCGGCTGTATAATACGTCTTACCCTTAACAATAAAACTGTGTACGCGCGCATACGCCCACGCTTGTGGACTCGCACCTGGTCGGTGTCCCGTTCGCCACGCGGCTAATCCACGATCGTAGACTGTTTTAAGAGTTCGTAAAGGTATACCCGTCACTTTGGATATATCTTTCAGTTTTGTCACACCCGGGTACCTTTTACGGAACTTTGCTGTGTAGCTAGACGTTTTCGTAACCGCTTTCTTATCGGTTTTAAATGGTCTGTAATCCTTTTTTAACATCTTTTTATACCGCGTTTCAACTTCTTTCAGGGAAGAAAGTCCCATGAAATATTTAAGAGGTGCGTATATTTGACTCTGGTTTTTACGTACCTGTGTAATCTTTTTACGAATATCGCTATCCGTTAACATACTTATACTAACACAAGAAAAAATAAAAATGTTAGGGTATAGTAACTAATACAATGTTTTCACTTTCCACAGTAACCACTACATTTGCTTCCACCCAGAAAAAGTTTAAGAAATTTGGTAAAAAAGTTCGTAAACAAAGAGACGGTGAAGTTGATTCCATTAAGGAAAAGTTGAAAGATATCGCTAAAGATGAAGTCGAAAAAACGAAAAGTTTATTTGAAAAACATAAGGAATTTTTCAATGGTAATAATCCACAAAAAACACCTGCTTCCGAAACAACCGCTATCGATTTTTACGAAAAGCCCTAACTGCTAAATCAAGACTTATTAAAGTTAAAAATGCAGAAAGTTCTTTATAATTTTCCAACAAGTTACCTGCAAATACAGCTAATAAAACACTGTATTGCACGTACCTCATTTCTTTTCGCGATTTTTCCATAGATCTTTTCATAGACGCACGTGATTGTTCCATATCCAATATAGCGGTACTTATATTTTTTATTCTACTAGGCATTTCAACAGACGTTGTCAACATACTACCTATATCTATACTATCAGAAACCTGTTCTTTTATAAGTGGTTCCAAATACTCGAAATATGTAAAATCTGGATCAAGTAGTACACACGCACCTTCAATCGTCGAAAAAGCCTTCGCTAGATATATAAAAGATGTTGGTATAATAAATGGTTTCGTTTGTGCTAAGGATAATAGAAGTTCATCCTGTAAAATGTCATCGCGTAAATTTTTACCATCGAGTGTTTCGAGATAATTAAGACCAGTTTTAAAAAAAAGTTCAATATCACTCGTATCAGATGACATTGGTAAAATAACGCCCAATTTTATGAGTGTATCAACAATACCCTTTGTATCTTTATTCACTATACAAATAAAGATATTTTGGAATCCCTCTTTTATATCATCACTTAGACCAATAATTAAACCAAAATCATAGAAAACAAGTTTTCCTTCTTTAGAAAATCCTAGGTTTCCCGGGTGTGGATCGGCGTGGAAAAATCCGTACTCCATTGTCTGTATAACATATGAATTAATAAGTGCTTGGCATACCTTCTTACCATTTATATCTGGGTCAGATATATCAGAAAGTTTTTCGGATTCAACGTATTCCATTACAATCATATTTTCATTAGACAATACACTATACACTTTTGGAACTTTTACCCATTTCATTTTTCTAAACGATCTACGAAACCGTGATGCATTTTCCATCTCTTTTATATAATCAGTTTCCGCTAATAAATATTCTATAGACTCGTTAAGTACATATCCAGATCCCGTACCCGTATCAACCCCAATTTTTTCTAAAAAATTCACTATGTCACGAACATCGTCTGTGTCTCTTTTCATTATATTGTATATATCAGGTCGTTTCAGTTTAACGACCACGTTTCTACCATCACTTAACACCGCTTTATGAACTTGTCCTATACTTGCTGATTTAAAAGGTTCGTATTCAAAACTTTGAAATATATCGGAACTTATATGTTTTTTTATCATGTTTTCTACCGAATATGTATCTATAGATGGTACATTATCCTGTAAAGACTCCAATTGTTTTATAAAATCCATAGGGTATAAATCGGCTCGTGTTGATGCAATTTGTCCCAATTTGATAAATGTTGGTCCTAACTCGATTAACTGGTCCTTTGTCCATTTACCAAACTTTACCTGATCTTTTTCAAATTGTTGTTTCCATAAAAATTTACCAGCAAACTTCCATGTCTTAGTTCTACTCTTTGACGGAAGTTTTATGGTAATAGGTTTTAACGCACATCGTACCATCATCTTATATTATATTACATAATAATTCTCTAGTGTAATATAAATGAGAATTCATATAGTTGGTTCAGGACCAACGGGTATGTCAATCGCATGGGAACTTTTGAAAACAAAAGAACACGAAGTTATTATATATGATCGTAAAAAAAACGCAGGAGGATCGTGGTGGGAACCAGAAGGAAATAAAAGAGATATTCATGCACATAGAATAGTTTTTGGTAACGCTTTCAAAAACACGAACGATTTATTTAATGAAATGGGTATATCGTGGAATGAAATATTTGAACCAGCCGATTCTCGTGTTTACACGACAATTTTGAAATACTTAAACCCAAAAGATTACGCGGCATTATCTTCGCTCGCAGTTAGAGTTTTATCGAACCAGAACAAATACAAAAGTATAACTTTGAAAGATGCAATGGGAGAACTTTCAGAAACTGGTAAAAGTGCTATTAGCACGTTAACCCTCATAATGGATGGTGTAACATGGGACGTAATGTCGGCATACGAGTTTGTAAAAAGTTTCGATCATGTCGGATTATCAAAACAATACACACAAAGGGTTTCGGGTAAAATAATGTCGGATAAAATGCAAAAGGCACTCATTAACCAAGGTGCCATTTTCAAGTTTAACACAGAGCTTACAAATGTAGACTATAGTAAAGATGAATACATTGGTATTTTCGAAGACGGTAGTCGTATAAATGATGGTATGTTAATAATGGCTATAGACAATGGTAAAGCAATAAATCTTGTTAAAAATAACTGGGGAAAAGATATACAGAAAAAATTAGGTCCAAGTACTTACGGATGTATCAATGTACTTTTTGATTATGAAGAGGAAATATATTTACAAAAAACCGATCTCGAATATGCGATGGAAACAGAGTTTAAAATACAACCCGTCGTTCTTTCCGATCGTAAAACTATATCGTGTGTTATATGCAATCTTACCGAAGAAATTTTAACCACTGATCCAGATACATTAAAAACAAAAGTTTTTGAACAACTTAATGTAGCTAAACCAGTAGATGTTAGAATTGGGTGGGGGTGTAACTGGGAAAACGGAAAATGGGTATTTGAACAATCGTCGGGTGTTTTAAGTTTATACGGACAAGTTCCATTTTATGGAAAGTGTTCTAAAGTTGCTTTATGTGGTATGATGTCAGAAAGAAACACACCCTACACGAGTATAGAAGCAGCTATAGAAGTAGGAAGAAGATTTTGTAACGAAAATTTTAACACGAAACGACCTTTAAGGACACTTCTAGTAACCGATCTGTTATTATTCATACTTATAGTTTTGATTCTTACAATAATATATAAAAAGACAAAATGATTTTACCTGTAACTGCAACTATTTATGAACCAATGTACGAATATAACGATAAGAAATACTTAAGAATCTATTTACCAGAAAGAGTTAGTCAATATATAAGAGAATTACATGGACATAGAACGGGTAGTGTTTTATTTCCAGATAAACTCGATGATGCACTCGATGGTAACGTTTTAAAAGTTAAGGTCCCGTTTAGGTACCGTCGCGTTATGTGTAATGTTGATGGAGATACACCCATTCAATCAATGAAAAGAGGTGATACAGTTCTCACTGAAATTCAATTTAAAGGGGTTTGGAATGCTCACGATCACAGTGGATATTCATGGTTATTGAAGTATATAAAGTTTAAAAACTAATACTATCTAAATGAGTCTTACACGTTCAGGGTATATAACAGACGATTCGAACGATGTAAAAAAAGAACTTACGGTTCGTGCCGTTGTAAATACAGAGTTCGGGTTTCCACCACCTCCATTTAAGGTATTCAGAAAAACAAAAACAGGTTTATGTGTTCCCCGATTTTACGGTGAAGAAAAGTTTGGTAAAGCAAAAGAAGATCGTCGTCCCGAGCCAGTTAAAATATCATGTAAGTTTAATGGAAAATTGCGTGACGAAACACATCAAAATGATGCTTTGGGTGCAGCGCTCAAAGCCGGACACGGCGTACTTTCACTTCCTTGCGGCTTTGGGAAGACGACAGTATCCTTGGCTATAGCATGTAAATTGGGGTACAGAACCATGATTGTTGTCCATAAAGAATTTTTAGCAAACCAATGGCGCGAACGTATTCAACAGTTTTGTCCAGGTGCTTCTATCGGTATAGTACAGCAGGATAAAAAAGAAACGGAGTGTGATTTTGTAATTGCCATGCTTCAATCTTTATCACTCAAAGAGTATTCGTTTAGTGATTTTGATTCGATAGGTACACTCATTGTTGACGAAGCCCATCATATATGTGCAAAAGTATTTTCACAATCTCTATTCAAAATGTGCCCGAAACACATTTTTGGGTTATCGGCTACACCGACCCGAAAAGATGGTCTGACGAAAGTTTTACACTGGTTTATGGGACCAACATTTTTTGAAGCCGAACGTAAAAATCAGGAACAGGTCGAGGTTTTCCCAATCGAATATAAGTGTGATAGATTTCAAGACCCACCACCGTGTACGCGTTTTGGTAAATTGTCACTCGCGACCATGATTACAGAGCTTACAGAAGATCGGGGGAGAAATATAGTTATTCTAAAACTCGTAAAAGATATAGTAAAAACAACACGACAGGTTCTCGTTTTGAGTGATCGTCGTCATCATTGTGAAGTCATGCACCAAAGTTTTAAGAAAACGTCGGGTTTATACATGGGTGGTATGAAAGAAGTCGACTTAACAGAATCGAGCAAAAAACAAATCATATTTGCGACGTTTAGTCAGGCACACGAAGGTCTTGACATACCTACCCTCGATACAGTTATTTTGGCGACACCCAAATCGGATATCGTTCAATCTATAGGAAGAATCATGCGCGAAACGAAAGGTAAGAAGAATAACCCACACATTTACGATATATTCGACCAATGGTCTATATGTCACGCCATGTATAAAAAACGTTTAAAAGTGTATAAACAAGGTGGATTTAACATACCAATTTTAAATTCACAAAAAAATGAAGATGAAACACCATTTAAAAAAGGTGAGTGTTTCATTAACATCTAAATTATAATCATTCTTATTTGTAAGAATGCCCGGTTGTTGTGAAACAGGTCGAAATGTACAAAAGTACAAGGGCGGAGGTGGAGGTGGAACTGCATCCACACTCCAGGAAGCCCTCGAAAATAGTAACGTAGCTACCATAGATATAAATCTCCAATCTGGTGCCAAATTTAGAGGCGACGGAAGTGCTTTAACAGGTATATCAGGTTCCGACGGAGTAGTCGGAAATCTACAACAAGTTACGAATCAAGATAACCAAACAACAAACACGATCATTATTACAAATACAGGAACATCTTTAACAACATCCGGTGCTATAAACGCATCAGGAAATATCACCGCACCTTTTTTTATAGGGAGTGGTTCAAGTTTAACAGGTTTAAATGTCACAAATGCAAGTTCCGGAATACTACAAGTAGATCGAGGAGGGACGGGTGTAACTACAGGTCTCACTGCTCTGGATGGTAGTAATATTACATCTGGAACAGTTGCATTGGCGAGAGGTGGAACAGGTGCTACAAGTGCATCTACAGCCGCAAGTAATTTAGGACTAGGAACGACTAATTCACCGCAGTTCACGGGAGTTAATATAGGTCATGCATCAGATACAACGATCACGAGATCGAGCGCGGGTGTCATAGCCATAGAAGGTAAAATCGTTAGAACGGATGACGTCGCTTTAGGAACAGAAACGTCTGGAAATTACGTTGCCACGATTGCGGGGGGTGACGGTATTACAAGTACAGGTGCAACAACTGGCGAAACCATAGCTCATTCATTATCCATAGATACAAAAACAAACGGAGGATTAGCTATAGAAAGTGGTAAACTTGCACTTAAACTAGACGATTCGTCAATAACAGGTGTATTAGACGTTTCTGGTGGTGGGACGGGTGTAACGACAGGTATAAGCCAACTTAACGCTGGTAATATTACGAGTGGAACAGTTGCTACTGCACTAGGAGGTACAGGTGTAACAACAGGTATAAGTGTACTGAACGCAACGAATCTTACGAGTGGGACAGTTAATACTGCACGGGGAGGAACGGGTGTAACTACAGGTCTAAGTGTACTAAATGCAACTAATATTACGAGTGGAACAGTTGCTACTGCACGCGGAGGAACGGGTGTAACAACAGGTATCACTGTACTAGACCCAGGTAACCTTTCTGGACCAGTTGATATTTCAAAAGGTGGGACGGGTGTAACTACAGGTATAAGTGCACTGAACGCAACTAATCTTACGAGTGGAGCAGTTTCTACTGCGCGTGGAGGAACGGGTGTAACTACAGGTCTAAGTGTACTAAACGCAACGAACCTTACGAGCGGGACAGTTAATACTACACGTGGAGGAACGGGTGTAACAACAGGTCTCACCGTACTAAACGCAACGAATCTTACGAGTGGGACAGTTAATACTGCACGGGGAGGAACGGGTGTAACTACAGGTCTCACGGTACTAGACCCAAGTAACCTTTCTGGAGCAGTTTCTATTTCAAAAGGGGGGACGGGTCAGATAACTGCATCTGCAGCTGCAACAGCTCTTGGAATTGGTCCAGGTTCAACGCCTCAGTTTACATCTATAGAACTAGGAAATGCATCAGATACCACAATAGCACGTTCAAATCCAGGTAAAGTAACGATTGAAGGTAACGAGATACGAACGGGTACCATTGAATCCGATAAAGGTGGGACGGGTCAGATATCTTATACAGTCGGTCAGATACTCATGGCTAATACTGTCGGTGCATCGGTCAATTTAACTAAACTTACACCCGGTACAGTCGGACACTTTCTACAATCAAAAGGTAATGGTAATCACCTCGAATGGGCAAGTGTAGCCTCGATAGGTTCTGCCACACCTGGTGATCTTATCATGGGTGATTATCTAACCGGTGGTCCTACCAACCTCGCTTCAGATACGACAATTGCAGCAGATGCTACCGAGGCAAATACAGGAGGTAAATTGGTTGCGAGAGACGCTTCAGGTGATATTAGGGTCCAAGAAGTAATCGTAGGAACTGGTACTACAGGTACGTTGACATCTACCGCGTGGTCCGGATCGGCGGCGACATTAACAAATGCAAGAACCATCGGAGGCGTATCGTTTAATGGATCGGCAGCTATAAACTTACCCGGGGTAAATGCAGATGGTAACCAAAATACAACGGGGTCGGCGGCGACATTAACAACTTCAAGAGATATTGGGGGTGTTTCGTTTAATGGATCGGATGATATACTCTTACCCGGGGTAAATCAAACGGGTACCGTAAATACAACCGGATCTGCGGCGACATTAACAACGGCAAGAGATATTGGGGGTGTTTCGTTTGATGGATCGGCAGCTATTCAATTACCCGGGGTAAATGCATCAGGTACCCAAGATACAAGTGGTAATGCTGCGACTGCAACTAAATTAGCATCTTCAGTAAACATTGGAGGTGTTTCGTTTGATGGGTCAGTAGACATTGTACCAGGTTCAATAACAAACACATCAGATACAACAACAAGTACAGATCAAAACATTGCTTTTCTAATTGGTAATAATGTTAAAACAAATACAAACTTAACGATTAACCCGAGTACATCTGAACTTAAAGCGACCAAATTTACCGCGGGTACGGGTGGATTTGTAGATTCTACTTTTACAAATAAAGGTGTTATATATTACAATTCAACTTCCGGTAAATTAGTAAGTACAGCTTTAGGTACAGTTGGACAAGTTATTAAAGCGGATACAAATGGTGTTCCAGTGTGGGGTACAGATAGCGGTGGTGGTGGAGGGTCAGGTTACTGGACACAATCAGGTACGCTTATACATTACAATACTGGTAATGTTGGTATAAATACTAGTACACCTCAGTATAAGTTGGATGTTAACGGTGATATACGCACTACATCAGAAGGTGGTTTTAGAGGAAACGGTGGTAATATAACTGGTATTAATATTACAAGCGAAACAAGTCAAACGATTATAAATTTTGGTCAGCAGTCGAGTCTCAAAGTATCCACAAACGGGGACCCAGATTAATTTTCATTTTTTAATTAGTTTCTTATATTAGTAAAATGTCTACACAGGAATTAGTTAAACAACTTAATCCAGAACATTATGATAATTTAACAAATGCAAACGCTATTGGTAAAAATAAATTTGGTAGATCTTCGTGTCAGAATAATAAGGGTACAGTTTTTGCTATAGGTTCAGAAGATAATGTTGTAGTTTATACAAGTAATATATTCTCAACTAAATACGCAACTTCTATTTCAAATCCCGGAAACTCAGGTAGTTTATTTGGCTATAAAATTGCTATGGATTCAACAGGGGATACTATTATAGTTGGTGCACCGGGAGATAATAGGGCTTATGTATTTGATGCACAAAATAAAGCTAGAACATCATGGACTCAACGTTCATCCGGATGGAATAGTAATAGTTACCTAGGAACTTCTGATTCTGGTACCATACATTACGGTTCAGATGTAGACGTGGCGTACGATGATGATTCGTTATTTGTTGTTGGTAGACCTGGTGATCACAAAATCGAGTTATGGTCTTGGACAAATGGGTCTTCGGCTACACTTTTAAAAACTATAACACATACAGACAACTTTGGTTTTTCATGTAAACTTTCTGGGGATGGTCAAGTTGTTATAGCCGGTGGACCAGGTAATTATTACCCATTGGATACCACTACTGAGTATGGTAATGGTATAGCACACGTATACGCAAAAGATCCTTCAAACGCAAGTACATGGACACAAAGAACACTTCCATTCAGTTATTTGAAATGTCCTGCCCACGTAGAATATACTCAAAATACAAATACAACTATAAAACGTGTTACTAATACTTCCCTTGAATCTGGTGGTACTAAAACACCCCTTTATCCAGCTTTTGGGTATAGTGTAGCTATAAACAAGGACGGTACTTTTATAGCAGTTTCTGCACCTAATAGAAGGTGTTTTTTTGCAGCCGAGTGGATAAATAATACATCTTATAACTGGTTAACAGATAAAGCAATTACAGGTGAAAAAGATGCGTTTGGTAGTTATTTATTTATGCAACACGACGGAACGCGTATAGTTACAGGGAACACGCATATAGAAAAGGGATATTTTTGGGATCAGCAAACCTCCCAATGGGCTACGACAAATCACGAAACCACGAGTTATTGTATATTAGATTGGAACGGTCTTTACTTCACAAATTATAGCGAATCATTTAATCAATACTCTGTAGGTGGATTACCTACATCTGTATCAAAAAGTGGTGAATTTGTTTTATTTTCTACAAAACTTTCGAAAGGTGATTATCAATTAGGGGCTAACGAGACTAGAACAACGGGTATTAATAATAGTTCGTATTTTGGTTCAACAATTTTTTCGTTTACAAGATTCGCACCTACGATAAAAATTTTAGGAACAACGACGGTAGGTGGTGATTTAAAAACACGTTTTTTGAGTGTAGGTGGTGATAAAACATACATAGATAATGATTCAACAATTCCCGGGTATATAAATTTTGAGAATAATCGAGATGAACATAGTATTTTTAAGACACAAATCATAAACACATCACAATATACTGGTGATGATAATTTATCCGAACTCATGTTGTTTAAATCCGGACACGTTCGAGGACTTAATTCAAAAGGTCCTGATAGAATACGCGTTAAATCACCCAGTGTTATTTTAGAAGGTCTAACGTTTGAAAATCATGACACCGTTCAATACGTAGATGAAACTGGAAGGAAAGCTGAAGGGTATTCTAGACTTCTTAAAGAAGCTTCTGCGGTTTATTCTCGATTAACTTTAACGGGTATAGGAAATATAGGTATAGGTGTACCCGAATATGCAGATCATATCATAAAGGAAAATTTTAATTTAGGTGAAGGGTGGTCGACCCCAGAATCTAGTTATTATAATAAACAAAATGCAAACGCAAATGCACAAGCACCACCTCTCATAAACCATAGACTGGTTATAGATGGTACACAGAGTATACAAAACGGTAAACTTTACATAAACAATCCAATATCTTCAAATGTAATTACGGATGGTTTATCGTCTTGTTTTAATACCATGACGAAAGATTGTATTCAAGATACAAATACTACAAATGTACCTTACGTAATATGTGATATTAAGAAGCGTAACCCTTTGTTGAATGAGAATGATGGTCACTTAACAAACGGTCCATGGGGAGACCGTATGAGATTATACAATACGGTTACGTACGATGATGTAAATAAAGGATTATATTTTGGAACAAATTCTTATTCACGGGCAAGCATCCATGTAAACCGAGATACCATTACAGGGACTGTTACGAATTCTTTAGATGGTGTGTATACAGTCTCGTACTGGTTTATGTTAAAAGATTATCCACAAAGTGATTTTGGGACGAATGGGAAATTGGTATTCACTGCTTATGGATATAATGCGTTTGGATACGGTCATAAAATTACAAGTTCGGGATTCAAAATCCAGTATTCTCTAGGTACCTCAAGCCCTCTTAACGCAACCGTACAATCTGACTATACTGTAAATTATACGTTTAATCAAAATGTATGGTACCATGTATGTGTTAAAGTAGATAATACAGCTGGAAATGGCGCCACTCAAGGTTCAGCAACTACACAATTATGGATAAATGGTGTATCACAATCTTTAACCGCTAACGAAACAAATAGAGATATGAATGGACGTTTCCCAGGAGAATTTAGTTTGGGTGTAGTTAATCTAGTATTATCTCACACTTTAGGTGGTAATGGTATGTATGGTCATCTTATTGGTAATCATAAAGTTTATATCGCACAAAATGGTACGGATATTTTTGAAAGGACATCTGTACCAGATTATAACAGTGCTACCGATTTATACAACGAAGGACCACCCAATGAAGGAATGTCATTATTAGGTGGTATGAATATATCAGGTGGTTTACGTGCAAATGGTTCCTCGGGGACGAGTGGACAGGTACTCACATCGAGTGGTGGGGGTGCAATGTCTTGGTCAAGTGTAAATGTAAGTGATATTACCGATTATATTACACATACAGGTGATACAAATACAAAGTTTGGGTTTCCCGCAAATGATACGTTTTCAGTTACAACAAATAATGCAGAAAGATTCAGAATTGACGATTATGGTAATATTGGTATAAACAATTCAAGTCCAGTGTACGCTTTAGACGTCTTTGGTGATATTAATTTAACAGGTAAATTACATACATCTACTTCTGCGGGAACAACTGGACAAGTGCTCACATCAGCTGGTAATTCAAGTGCCGTGTCTTGGGCAAACGTACCGCTCCCGGATTTATACAATAGCGGTGGTATATTAACGGATAATAATTCACTCAGAATCGATTTAGCAGCCTCAGACACAAATGGTAATTTAGGAATATCTAAAGGTGGGACGGGTGCTACTTCTTTTACACACTACAACGGATTAATCTATTACGATAATAGTAATTTAGATTTGAAAAGTATTCAAGCTTCGGGGGCATCTAACAGAGTACTCTTAACGGGTTCACCCGGTAGTGTACCCACATGGGGTCTGGTAACTTTAGGAACGCATACACAAGGTAACTACGTGTCGGGCATTAACGCAGGTGGTGGTATTACTGCCACGTCGGGAACAACACCTCAATTAGATGTCGCTCTAGACACAAACGGTGGTATAGGAACTAATGGTAGTGGTGAACTTCGAATCGATTTTACTAATACAAGTAGCATAATAGGACAATTACCTGCATCATTAGTTGCCGGTGGTAGTAGTCAATGGGTCTATAACAGTGCTGTGAGCCCACCCGAACTTACTTTTGATAGTGCTAACACCGGTAAGATTGTTGGTATTGGAACGCCACCCCATTCTAGTTATAAACTAACTGTATCAGGTTCGGTGTTAATTGATCAATCGGGGGGTGGTGGTGGTGGTGATCTATCGGTTTATGGTGCTTTGTCGAAAGGTAGTGGTTCCTTTAAAATAGATCACCCACTTCCGAGTATGAGCAATACACACACACTTTGCCACTCTTTCATAGAAGGTCCAAAAGCTGATCTCATATATAGGGGTAAAGTTGATCTAGTAAACGGGAGTGCATCTATAAACTTAGATACCGTTTCTAACATGACGAGTGGTACATTTGAAGTATTGAATAGAGACGTTCAATGTTTTACATCAAACGAATCCGATTGGGATGCAGTAAAAGGGTCCGTATCTGGAAACACGCTTACAATATCGTGTCAAAATGCATCTTCTACCGCAAACGTTAGTTGGTTAGTTATAGGTGAAAGAAAAGATAAACACATGTACGATACAGGTTGGACTGACGATGACGGACACGTCGTACCCGAAAAGGCAAAAAGTACATAAACAGTAATTAAAAAAACGAAATCACATTTACCATGCTGGAAAAAGCAGGATGGTAGATGGTTTAGTCGATCACTTTTTATTAGGAAGTGCGTCCATAACCGCCAAGGCAATTACGCCCGCGATGAAAAACATAACAACAAAGTTACACTCCGTATCATCTTCACCGAGGAAAGATCTAGAACGTCTAGGTCTCACCGCCGCCTGTGGTTCGACTGGGGTCGGGGGTGCAACTTCTCGCCGCCGAGAAGGTATCTCAATAGGGTCTTCATCTAAAGGACAATACCCTATCATTTATACTATGTTTACAAATTAATTTCAACGGTCTTTTTCTTTTTACCACCTCCTTTTTTTGATTTGGTCTGAGTAACTTTAACTTCTCTCACCTCGTCATCACCACATTCTCGAACCGTATCAAAAATTGGTGGTTCGGCAATATCCGAAATATCGTCTTCGATATCAATTTCCGTATCGTCTGGTTTATTAATACTTGTTGTGTTCATTGGTGGTTGGGGAGGCATCATGATATTACCCATAAGACTCGAGATATCAAACCCTGGACCTTGCATTTCTCGTCTCCCATTTTCATCTACGGATGGTTCGCTCGCACCTTGTTGAGATTTAGGAACTGTGTTCTGTACCGCAGACATCATGTTTTGAACCAACCCGGGGTTTTGTTTAATCACGTCATTCATATTAGGCATGACTGATTTAAACATACTATTGGTTAAATGAAACATCATAGCCGACCCGCCGAGCATCATAATAAGCTTTACCTCTGGGGCAACGTACATTTTAGTTCTATATTTCACATACAATTCTTCAAAAACTTCATCGTAATCGTCGACATTTTCCATTACATTTTCCGACCAACCATCGAGTTGAATTTCAAATGGATTATACTTTTTGTTTAAAAATTCAAGACCGGTTGTACATGCAATAAGCATACGCCTCGAAAATTTTAAAGATTTATCAACGTCTATGCTATACGTAATTCTCTTTACTTCGTTTCTAAGTTCGTCAATTGGTGAATATACATTTAATCTTTTATTTACCGTAAACCCTTTCTTTTCGAGTCTCCCGAGTTTATTTACAAGATCAGCTTTTTCTTCATCGATTGTTTTGTATCCTGGTGACGGTTTTTCCTCTTCCATATAAGGCATACCACCTCCCCCACCACCTGCATAATCATACCCCTGATCTTCTTCTTCGTATTCGCCATAATCAACTGGATCTTCCGGTGGAGGAATCGAAGGTGGATTTTGTTTGTTTGGATTAGCAAACGAATCCATATCTTCCTGAAAAACTTGTGTTTGTGGTGGTGTAAATTGCGTCTTCATAGTTTTTGGCATTTGTTTTTTTACAGGCTGAGGTCGTGGGATTTCGATTTCAATCTCGTTCATAAGAGCTTGTTCGTTGTCATCAAGTTTCATCACGTTTGTATGATTTCTATTAAGTATGATCTCACCGTCCATTTAATCTTTATATTGAAAGTATTCTAAATTCTTTAACGCACTTTAAAAAAAATGTATGTTGATAACAAATGAAACTTAACGCCACAAACAAAAATACTCTCAAGGCAATTGTGATTGTCTTCTTAATGTTATGCGCCCTCGCCGCCATGAGAACAAGTAATTACCAGACCGTCGAAATCGAAACCCAAAATGAAGGTTCCCTTTTCGATCTCGAATCGAAGCCATCATGTCTCGGAACCTCATACTATTCCGATAGTCGAGGTGGAGTTTGCGACGGACAAAAACTTGTCCAGCAACAAGCGGGGTACAAGATGAAGTAAAATCTCCAGTATATATAAATGGCGTTAGTGACTAGTCAGTCAAGTTTACCCGATTTTGAACACGAGTATCATACCATTATCGTTGATTCTGTTGACGATTCCCAAAAACAAAAATTTACTTCATTCTTCCCAAAACCCCTTGAAAATATAGTTCAGGTTCAATTAACAGCCGCTCATATTAACGGTACAGATGGAGCTCACAAATTCATACATCTTAAAATTGATGAATTAAGAACTTTCTTTTCTCAAAGAGGGAAAACAGATCTGAATACAGCTGATGATAATTTAATAAACGGCGTTTTCGGTTCTCTCGTAACAGATGGAACATCTCGACTCATTTTTAAAAACGAATACCCAGTCATTCAACAATATTTTAACCCAATAAAGAAACTCGATAGAATAACCGTTGAGTTATTGAAGGAAACAGGTGCAGTGGCGACTACGTCAGAGACCTGTTTAATATTTAGATTTGTTTGTAAAAAAAGAAATTTAGCCTTCTAATTATTTCAGGGCGATATACACGTATAATTTTAACCTTTTCTTATTATAAATGTCTTCTGGTATTGTTCAACTCATTGCAATCGGTGCTCAAGATGAGTACATTATGGGAAAACCAGAAATTTCATTCTTTAACTCAACTTTCAAAAGGCATTCTAATTTTTCACAATCTATAGAGAAGCAAACGATACAAGGAGCTGTGAAAAATAACGCTATGTCATCGATCAGAATACCAAGATCAGGTGACTTATTAGGATACACATATTTTACTATAGACGATAACTCGAAAGCACTTGATATTCAAAACTGGGAAAATATAATTGATAGAGTTGAATTGATTATCGGTGGACAGGTTATCGATTCACAAGACGCTGCGTTTACGGAAAAAATAGCCATAGATACATTCGCAACGAATGTTTCTAAAAGTTCAAATGGTACACACCCAGGTATAAGTGCACGTTCGTACTTTTACCCTTTACGTTTCTTTTTTTGCGAAGGTCCACAATGTGCTATACCCATAGTTGCTTTGCGATACCATGAAGTAGAATTGCGTATTCACTGGGGTTCACAAGCGGGTAATTATAACGTCGAATGTTATTCAAATTATTATTACCTCGATAACGAAGAACGTGGAAATTTAGTTTCGAGAAATCACGATCTACTCATTACACAAGTTCAAAAAAGTATTCCTTCACAGGAACTTACACAGGAACTTACATTTAACCACCCAGTTAAATACCTAGCGTGTTCAGATACAAGTACTGAAGGTGCTTTAACATCTGCGAGTAATAAAGTAAAGATCGAGATAAATGGTCTCGATATAGGTAATTATAAATGGGGGAAACCACATTTTATGGAAATTCAAAACTATTACCACACACAATTCGTAACTTCCCCAGATTTCTTTTTATACTGCTTCTGTCTTTCGACGAGCTCACTCCAACCGACAGGAACGCTCAATTTTAGTCGTTTAGACTCTGCAAAGATACATAGCCAGAATATGATTATAAATGATCCAATATATGCCGTAAATTACAATATTCTTAGAATAGAAAATGGTATGGCGGGTTTAATATACGCCAATTAAAAATACCTACTTATATTAAATGGTTAAAAATTTACCTACCATCGAGCGGTCTACCAAAATCCGGTTTGGTAAACACGCTAATGATAATCAGGCCGAAAACACAGTTGTTTTCAATGCGTCGGATGCACCTATATCTGCATCAACACCAGGTTCGCTTTATGTGACACCGGTACGTGTAGCAGAATTATCAGGTGCGAATTTTTTTGCGTATCACGCACAAACATCAGAACTTGTAGATTCGGGTGTAGCTACAGATTTGTTAGGTGGTATTACATTAGAAAATGCAACTACTGTAGGTAATGTTACAGCGAATACAGTTGAATTTAACAATGCAACTACATCTTTCGTTGCGTCATCTAACGTAGGTATTTCAAATACACTCCCAACACACGCCTTATCTGTAGCCGATAAAGTTTTTATTAAAGGTCCGGTGGGTGATAATGATGATTTACGAATTGTAGGTAATACAAGAACTCATAGGTTATCAACTACTGGAGACTCTGTCGTTATAGATAGAAATAATACAAATAAAATTCAAGTTTCAGGTATTATACACACCGGGGATATACAAGCAACGTCTCACGTCGCCATAGCAAATACAAATCCACAAAATTTATTTACATTGGGAGCTGTTGGTCAAACTGTTATGAATGTACCAACACAATCTGTTTTCGCTATAGAAACGACGGGGAATATAAATGCACAATATTATCGTGGTGATGGTGGTCTTCTTTCAAATGTAACTTTACAAACTGTCACGGATAAAAGTAATGTTACATCAAATACACTCCACCTTACAAATCCAACAACGTCACTCAAGGCATATAGTAATATAGTTGTCAATGATTATATATTTGGTAACATAAGTGGTTCCAATTTAATTACAGCAAGTGAAATTACTGCTCTAGGTGACATTCAAGGTCAAACTATTACTGGAACACTGGGTGTATATAACCAAATAACAACAAGTCAAGATATATTAGCAGATAAACTTATTGGAACAACGGGTATATACGGTGAAATATTAGGGTCTAATAACATAACAGCGAGTAAAGTTAGTGGAATACTATACGGCGAAATAGTAGGATCTAATAACATAGCATCGTCAGGTATATACGGTGAAATATTAGGATCTAATAACATATCAGCTTCAATTATAACTGCGTCATCATTTTCCGGTGATGGTTCGTCTATAACAAATATAGATACGGGTAATATAAACCTAGGTGTTCTCCCCGTAACACATGGTGGTACAAGTATTAATACATACAACGAAGGTGATTTAGTATATGCCAGTGGAACAACATCACTCACAAAGTTAAGTACATCTTCCGCGACCGCGGGTCAGTTTCTTAAATTAAACGCGAGTAAAACGGCACCCGAATGGTCCGATGTTCCACTTACGTTAGATGAAGTTCTTGCATCGCAAACAGGTGTGTCTAACGTTTCCAATGAAGTCATAACATTAAATAAATCTTCAGGTGTAGCTCTAGAAGTAACGGATGGACAAATAGCATTAAACGGTTCGGGGATTGTATTAGATGCAACTGGTGATATATCGGCATCGAATTTTCACGGATCTTTTAATGGAAACGGTGCAGGTCTAAGTTACTTAAATTTAGGTCAAGGTAATAATTCCGGACAAGTTCCTATTTCTCGGGGTGGTACGGGCGCTAGTTCGTTAAATACTTTGACTATACCATACGTGAACAATTCTGGTATTTTTGAGGAGAGTAAAATTGGGTATAACCCATCTACATATATTACATCTATTAGTTCGAACGTGGTGATTTCTGGAAACTTAACCGTTGCAGGTAATATTACGGCGCAGCATACAACCGATCATTACATTACCGATAAAATATTTGCAGTCGCACACAACAATACCACAGACGCAAAAGATATGGGGCAACATATGACAAGACCAACCGCGAATGTATTTGCAGGTTTTCTGGGTCAGACCATGAGTAAAGAATATACAATCGCTTTTACGGAAAGTAATTCTGAAAGTGAAACCGTTGTACCTACAAACACAACAGCGGATGGGTACATCACGGCAAATGTGTGGGGTAACGTTTTATCCGGTAACGTCACGACAACAGGTAAAGTAACCGCGGATAATTTAAAATTAACCGGTACGGGAACTATAATAAATGCATCAAATGGTACTATAAGTGCCCAAGCGGTTAATTCTACGACCTTCACAGGAGCGAACTTCGTGGGAGGGAGCTTATCTGGTGGTGGTCCGGGTATAACAAACTTAAATTTAGGTCACGGTACTCATACAGGTCAAGTTGCTACTGCTCGAGGTGGTACGGGTGTAACGACAGGTATATCAGTACTCAATCCCCTTAATTTGAGTTCGCAAGTTACAATGCAGAAAGGTGGTACGGGTCAAACTTCCATAGCAGAAAACGAATTGTTATTAGGTCCAGCGTCTGGAAATGTTTTGACTAAACTTGCACCTTATAATACAAATTCTACTAAAAAATTCCTTAGAAGTAATAATTCTGGGGTAGCATGGGACGACGTTTCTTCGAATTTACAGGCTATTACAGAGGGAGGGGCAACGACAACACAAACAGTCGCGTTTAATAACACAACCACGGGTTTAACATCCGCGGGTGATATTGACATTGCAGCTACAAAACAAATTGATTACGCCGGTGATGTTTTACTTAAATCGTCGGCGGGTGCATTAGCATCTTTGAAAGTAACGAACGCGGTAAAACTTGACCCGGCTTATGCATCACCTTCGAATAACGTTTTATCGTTTAACACAACGACGGGTGAAATCTACGATTCAGGAGGGCAAGGTGGTTCGTCACTCGATAACATAATTGAGGAAGGTGCAAATGTAGCAATTGGTCCATCAGCGGCATCTGCAAATCTTACAATAAACACGTACGGGTCTAATGTACTCACGGTTTCAGGTAATGTTTCAGCGGATAACATTACCATAGGTACTTTACACGTCTCCGCATCACCTTTTGCATTAGATGATGTCGTGAGTGTTAATGCAGGTGCAAATGTTACGTCAAACGTTATTCAGTTTACGGGTCCACATTCAAGTTATAACTCGGATAATGCGTTTGTTACGACAAATAGTATTAAAATAGGTTCAAATGTAAATGTTACAGGTAATTTAATATCACAAAATATTCAGCTTACAAATCCAGGTATAACCGCAACAATGTCATCGACAGATACAATAACTATAGATGCTAAAAATAAAAGTTATGGTACAGGACCACTTGTTCAACTTGCAGGCGATTTAAATAGTTTCGTCTATTCAAATCTTATAGACGGTGCTCAGGTAGTCATACCTATATTTGCATCAGGTGCAGATAGAAAAATATCAAAAAATCTTACAAATGTAAACTGGTACGTTCAGACCAGCGACCTCACTATAAAACAAAACGATCACGGACTCATGACATTGTCAAATGTTGCAGGTAATGTATATATGAATTCAATATCTTTTACACAAAATTAATAAATTAAATAAATCAGAACACACTTTTATATTATATATGGGCTTAAAAATAAAAAACCTTAGTATAATATAAAATATGTCTGGAGGTATTGCCCAACTCGTTGCAATCGGTGCCCAAGATGCGCATCTCGTAGGTCAACCTGAAGTTTCTTTTTTCAGGTCCAACTACAAACGTCACACAAACTTCGCCCAAACTGTCGAAAGACAAACTATCCAGGGCAACCCAGCTCGAGCTGGTATGTCAACTATCCGATTCGAAAGAAAAGGTGATATGCTCGGTTACGTCTATATCGCCAATAGAGCGGGTAATGTCACAAATTGGAATGAAAATGTCGCCAAGGTTGAACTTTTGATCGGTGGTCAAGTCATCGACGAACAAGATTACACATTCTCCACCTCTCTTGCACCAACAGTTATGAACCAAACGTACTCAAAAGCTAAATATACAGCGGAAAAATTCTACCCACTCAGGTTTTCGTTTTGTGAAAATGTTCAATCTGCTATCCCATTGGTCGCGCTTCAATATCACGATGTTGAATTGAGAATTACGTGGGCCGATAGTGGCTCTATTGTCGGAGACCTCGAAGTGTATGCTCAATTTCTTCACCTCGATACAGATGAACGCACGGCACTTTCCAACGCGCCACAAAACATGCTTATCACACAAACACAAAAGGCAATTGCATCGCTCAATAAAATCCAGGAACTCAGCTTTAATCACCCAATGAAATATTTGGTCGCCGTGAACGGTCAATCTGCATCCGATAAAGTCAAACTCCAAATTAATGGTACGGATGTTTCGGACGCGAAACCAGTTATCCCTCACCACACCTCAGTACCAGTGTATTACCATACACAGGCTGCGGATGTTGTTGAGAACATCTTATTGGTTCCATTCTGCCTCGACACTGCGAAACTCCAACCAACGGGTTCGCTCAACTTCAGTAGACTCGATTCCGCGAGACTCGTTTCCGATAGCTCGACGTTCGATAATACTATCTACGCCGTGAACTACAACATTCTCCGTATCGAAAATGGTATGGGTGGTTTGATGTACTCTAACTAATTCAATTTTTATAGCCACTTAATATAAATGTTCTGGCAACTAGTTTTTATCGCAGCTTTTATATTTATAATTACTTACGATCCCAACTCCGGAACTTTGAATCATCTCGTCGACTCTAAAAAACAAGAACCCACTCAGAATTCTGAGTGTAAAGAGGGACATTACCAGGAGATTCAATTTGCTCAAATGGGGTATGATTGCCCAAAGGAAAACGGTGTTCAGATGGGTGCGATTATACATACTTAAAAAATTAACTCTACATTTTAATATTATATAATGTTTACCTTTGATCGAGATATCGTCACAATAATAGCTGTAATCGTATGTATTGTAGCCACTGCATATATGTACAAGGAACTCAAGAAAACCAACGAAGAAATGGAAGGTGTAAAGGGATTTAATGGAAAACTTGTTTCATTTTTATCCAGGCCCAAACCATCCCCTTTTACAGAACCAGAGTCAGAAAAAGAAAACACTTTACAAACCCAAGTCGAAGAAAAGAACCTTGAAAATCAAGATTCCGAGGAAGATTCATCAGAATAATCATCTCATATAATTATAACTTGCTAATGAGCAATGAAGAAATACAAGGCTATAGCTGTACCCGTAACGTTTACGGGTGATAAACCCAAGTTTCTCACTGTCCGAGACCGACGATTCAAAGATTGGATTTTCGTTACCGGAGGGTGTAGGCGAAGAGAAATAGTAAATCCAATACGATGTGCTTTGAGAGAACTAGAAGAGGAAACAAGAGGAGTCATTTCTCTCAAAAAAGGTCAGTATTCAGATTTCAAATTCATAGTTAAAGAAAGTCCCGGCGTTGATTTAGAATACAACGTCTTTATATTTTTCGTAGATTATACACCGCAACAACAAACCGAACTTGTCAGAAAATTCAACGATGAGAAACAAAAAACAAATCTTAAAAAAATACAAAAACAACCATATAAACGAACTTACGATGAAAATGATTTTATGAATTTTGAAACATTAACAGAATTCAATACAAAAAAACAATGGGATAGAATAGTTAAAAACGTTCTCAATAATCCAGAGTTTTATGCATGCATAACTTCTCTCAATAGAAAAACCTTCTCTATTAAATAATGAAGTCCAAAGCTTACATACTCTCACAAATTTCACATCTTCTCGTTGAAAGACATGGTTATACAAAGGAAAAAGCAGATAGGTACGCAGAATTACACAAAGAAGATAAAGTTTATGAACTTCTTGTTTTAAAAAAGAATTTATCAGAAGAGGAAGAATATCCAGAAATATCGTATAGAAAATCAATTTGGAGACATCACTACGATAGTGATTAATTAAATGAATATAAAAAAATAAAACTACTATTTGGTAAGTAAACCATGTTTAAAACATGGTGTAAAGAACAGGGGTTCTGGAACAATACCAATGTATCACATGTGCTCATGGATGGAGGTGTCCTTTCAGTGCCATTTGATAGATTGAATGATTTCTATATTAAATACACAGATTCCTATAATTCAGGGGAAAAAATATTCGTGGTCGAACAGAAAAGTGAAAATTATAATTTTTTTGTGGATATCGATTACAAGGATGAGGATGAAATTGAATTTTTAGAACTCGAAAACTATTGTAAAATAATATGCGAAAGAGTTAAAAAATTGGGAGGTAAAGAAGCACTCATTTCTGTAGCTCAACCAAAAAAAGTAGGTCATCTAATTAAGACGGGTATTCACATAAATTGGCCAGATTTTATCGTAAATCAGTCATCAGCTTTAGCAATACGAGAAATTCTAGTACGAATAATGAACGAGTATTACGGTTCAAGAAATTGGAATGATATAATCGATGAAGCTGTTTATGGAAGTTTAAAACGAAAAGCCAAAGGAAGTGGATTTCGGATGCCATGGTCACATAAAAAGGGAAAACATGACGAGTGTTCCGGTAAAGGGTGTGTAGAATGTAATTATACGGGAAAAGTAACCCAAAGTGAATACAAACCAATATTTATATACAGGTACGGTCCATTTCAATTACTCGAAACTATAGATGGTCAGGTCGCAGATGTTAAAATAATGAACATGGCTACTTTACGTACAGAGAGAGACGATCCCGTAATAATAGAAAATAAATATTCGAAACAACCAGAAGGGTCTTTTACAAACGCACAAATAAAAAACGAATTCAAGGATCAGGAAGCTATTAGTCTCGTAGAAGAATTTGTAAGAAAAAATTTAGAAGGTCAAAATTTATCGAGGGTAACAAAAATTTATGAAAATAAAAATCAGTTTCTCGTTTCAACGAATTCATTTTATTGTGAAAATAAAAAGTGTAGCCATAATTCTAATCATGTATGGTTTCATATATTAGGAGATACTATAGCACAAAAATGCTTTTCGACTACCGATACAATGAGACATTTTGGGTTTTGTAAAGATTTCACAGGAAAAAGACACCAACTCTCGTCTAAAATTACGAATATATTATACAAGGACGGTAAAGTTGAAAAATATAAACCAAAAAACAGTGTTAAAAAGACAGAACCCGATGGTTTTGAACAAACTATTGAATTATTGAATATTTTCATAAACAAAAACGTTTTCAAAAACAAAAATCTTAAAATAAAAAAGATAGAAACTAAAAACACGAAAAAACATAGTGTTTTAACATCGTACTCATGTGAAAAATGTATAAGTAATGTAAATTTTGAAATAGAAAATAAATTACTTATACAAAAATGTAAATGCAAATCACCACCTAAACATATATTAACCAATAAAATATTACAATCTTTATAAAAATGTTAGTTTTGATAATAACGAGTAAAATACTTAAAAGAAATGTGTTAATACTAATTAAAGCATGTCTATAGCTCGAAAAACACGCTCAGGACGATTATCAAAAGTACCAGAAAGATTAGAATTATTCGAAGAAATAGAAGACGATTTCAAGGACGATGAATATGATACAGATGCTGATCTTCTTCAAACAGACGATGAAGATATATGTTCAGATGACGAAGAATCTGAATGTGATTCAGATGAAGATGAAAATGGTAATTTGAAAGGATTTGTTGTTGATGATGAAGAAGACGACGAAGAGGGCGAAGAATCTTCCGAGGATGAAGAATATTCAGATGATGAGTAATATCGAGCTTAAAAAAAAGAGTTTAATTTATATAAATGGAAGCCGAAGTTGGAACACCTATTGAATATAACCCAGGAGAGTTTTTAAACAAGGATAACGACTTACATGAACAGGAACCAGAAAATAATGAACAATACTATGTTCAACCACAACAGCCAATGTATACACAACAGTTAATACACCCGGAAAAACAGGATATATTTTCTAATTTAGATAAAACAGGGTACGTTATTATATTTGTTGCATTTTTATTAGGATTTTTTATGGGTAAGACTATGCAACCTGTTATTTTAAGACCTGGATAAAATTTTACCCCCTATCCAATATACAGTCGATGGGGTTTGTTGACCCATAAATTCACCAATTTCACCATATGATGATTCAGTAAAATAAGATCTACTCGTAACTAGTGGATCATCAAATGTATTTTTCATAACTTCAGACGCAGTTACTTCGTCGTGTGTCGCTTTAGAATCACTAGATGTTTTTTCTAATTTATTTTTTTGGTTATTATACAATCTCAAAAATAAAGTTAATACAAATATCAAAATAAGAATGGTGATTATATTCAATATAATACTCAACATACTTACATTTATGTAACAAATTTAATTTACACCTGTTTATTTTCTTTATCGTCAGACGTTACTTCCTCTTCACCATCGTCTTCAGTTTCTTTCACCTGACCTTCAGTAGAATTTTCAACAACCACTTTCTTAGATTCTTCCTCCATCTCCATTTCTTCTTTCTCAATTTTTTCCTTGAGTTCAGCCTCGCGCTTAACTCTAATCGTTTCCATTTCTGTAGCAACAATCTCGTCAGCTTCCTTAACCAAATCTTCCATATCAGCGTCTGGTTTTTCTTTTTGAAGGCGTTCCAAAACTTCACCCGGGTGACTCACTGGAGATTCATCGGGTTTGGTATAAAACTTGGAATTTTCGTCTCCACCTTTAAAGTACGTATCAGTTCCTGGAGCCTTAACAGACATCATATCCGTTTTACGTTGTGAAAACATGGCAGCGGCTTGAGCTTGATTTTCTTTGTACCCCGTTATAAGTTCTTCGAGCTTTTCATCCGTATAATGTACATCTTCAATTTGAGTCGGGTCAGGTGGAATCAATAACCATTTATACATATCGACGACATAAATATCAAAAGTTGCGTCTTCCTTTTGAAGACGTTTAGCATGAGAAGCAGCTTCATCACGCGTATTAAAAGCACCCCTAATTTTAATTCCAAACTTATCATTCTTTTGTGGTGCTTCCGGTCCTACTACAGAAAGACAGGCATAAAGTTGACCTGGTACGGTTGTGTAATCTTGTTCAAGAGACATTGTTTATATATACTTACATGAAGTTAAAACTTTAAGTATATGAAATTGTAAAGAATGTATTGGAAAAAACAGCCTGTAAAAAACGAAGAAGTAACAGAAACAAAACAGGGGGAAATAGATTCATCAGAGAACCTTAAACTTGAAAAAAACGCGTTACCAGAAGGGTATGAGTGGGATTCGTGTTATTTAGAAGAATTGTGTATGTTTCTTAAAAAATATTACATACGAGATTCACATTACGCGTTCGATTATCCAATTGGATTATTAAAATTGGCAACTGATGAAAAATTCATAATATCTATACGTAATACCGAAACTAAAATCATGCACGGGTGTATTACAGGTGTTCCTTCAACCGTAAATGTAAACGGAACGTCATTGAAAATGATTCAGATAAACTTTTTATGTGTAGATAACGATTCGCGGTCAAAAGGATTTGGACCTTTACTCATAAACGAAATATCGCGTCGTGCTCGAGAATATAACATTAGACAAGCTATATACACTATAGTTAAACGCGTATCTCCACCACTAACAGAAGTATGCTATTGGCACAGACTTATAAACGTAAAAAAATTAAATTCTATAGGATTTTCAAACGCACGCGAAATGCCAAATTTAGTATTAGGATCATCGATATTTAGGGAAATGACGAAAGAAGATATCCCACGCGTTACAAAAATGTTACAAAAATACCTTCTTAAATTTAAATTGTATATTGAAATCGATGAAAAATATGTTGAAACATGGTTATTACCACGTAAAGATGTTATGTATTCCTATATAAGCGATACTACCGATCAGTTTCTTTCCTTTTATAGTATACCTTACGTACACGTAGAATCTGGGAGTGTAGTAAAACAGGCATACACGTTTTATAACGTAGGAAACTGTTTGAAAGATGCGATAATAATGGCGCGTAATAGAGGTTTCGACGTTTACAATTGTACAAATATAAGTGTAAGTGAAGAAGAACTCGTTTTGAATAGATTTACGAAAGGTACGGGTACAAATAATTATTATTTATATAATTGGAATGTTGGTGAAAAAATAATACCAAGGGATATTGGATTTACATTAGTTTAAGGTTTCCCAATTTGCGACGGGTTGAGTATTATCACACTTTTTTATCTTCGATTTCCATTTCTATAATATGTGATTATTTTTTGTTTTTGAAATATTCATTCGGTAAAGAATTTAACACACCCCCTTTCTTTCGTTTAGTGTTTTGTACAATAACGTTAGGAACATTCGTCTTATGATAATTCTTTTTTGGTCTGGTTTTAAATCGTAATGGTGATAATGATTTTGATTTTTCTACTTTTTTATTGATCTCTTTCGTTTTACGCCAACCTAATGGACGAGGTAAATAATTGGGTTCGGGAATGGGTTTGGAATTATTTGTTTTATTTTTCTTTTCTTCCTTTAATTGTTTTAATCTCATTTTGGAATCTTTTAATTGCTTCATGGTCTTTTCACGTAATGTTTTCATTTCTTTCAATTTTTTTTCGTACTCTGTTTTAGCCCTATCATTCTCCATTTTCATCTGCTTTAACGCCCTATTATTCTCCATTTTCATCTGCTTTAACGCATTTGCTAAAGATATTGTTTTCAATTTTTTATTGGAAACTTGGTTAAAATTTTGTAGCAAGTTTCGTTCGGTTCGCCAATCTGGACGAGGGGAATAATTGGAATTGGAATTAGATGACATTTATATAGTCTGAGATTTTTACCTTAGTAAACCATTTAAAAAGAAAAAATTAAGTTAAATAAATGGAGGAGATACGTAAGTACCATAACGAGTCTAAGCGTCTCCTCATCCAATCGGCTACCCGCGAAGGCGACAGTATTTTGGATGTAGGATGTGGAT
>Ga0209482_1000359_pt1 | contig 40602 bp, 39 predicted proteins | sample CoawatmetaG10DNA_FD_187512 | JGI IMG/M metagenome (GOLD analysis project Ga0209482, IMG submission 187512) | Marine microbial communities from the West Antarctic Peninsula - Coastal water metaG104-DNA (SPAdes) (version 2) | ecosystem: Environmental > Aquatic > Marine > Coastal ...
TGAAAAAACTGAATTGTATTTTTCATTTTTTAATTTCAGTTCATTAATTAGTTCTTTAACATTCTCAGACTTTGTTTCCAACTTTTCTTCAGAAGCACCTACACCTTCCCGGATCCAAGAAAAATATAATATTCTAATCATTTCTAGTTTCATTTTTTATAAAATTTAAAGCTTTTCGTAGATAATCATAGCCGCTTAAAAATGTCAAAACTGTTGCTATCCATAAGAGTGAAAGACTTCCTAAAAGTGATAGTGATCCCAAGTTAATCGTCTTATCAACTGAATAATTTATTAAATTTTCGTTAATTAATTGATCTCCACCTGGTGTATTATAAAACTTTGCGATTAAAGAAAGAAAAAGACTACATATTGCAATTATTTGTATGGAAGTTTTCCATTTAGCGAGCCGTGTAACTGATAAAAGTTTTGCATTTTCCCCTAAGAATTCACGCAATCCAGAGACTAAAATTTCACGAAATATAATGATTAAAGTTGGTATTACGATCATTGGGCTAAACTTAAAAGGAAGTAACAAAACCATTAAGGCCATTATGACCATTGCTTTGTCTGCTATAGGGTCCATCATTTTCCCAAATGCAGTTTCCTGTTTCCAAAGTCTTGCCAAGTAACCATCTACAAAATCTGTTATGCCGGCTATGATGAAAATAATTAATGCAATGGAGTAGGATAAAGGCTGTTGGAAATACAAAATAACAAGAGGAACGGTAGGAGCCGCCGCTAGTCTGAATATCGTGAGAATATTAGGTAATGTCCAATTCATATCTATAGTCTAATCATTTATGAGGCATCATGGAAGAAGTCATGAAGACTTTTAGCCAATTTATTTGAAATTCCATCAACAGCTTGCAAATCCTTTAAATCTGCCCTTGAAATAGCCTTTGCAGATCCAAAATGTGAAAGTAACGCGCGCTTGCGCGTATGGCCTACGCCCTTTATTTCATCAAGTGGCGATCTAAAGTTTGATTTTTTTCGTTTTGCCCGGTGAGCCCCGATGGCAAAGCGATGAGCTTCATCACGCAGACGTTGAACAAAATATAATACTGGGTCTGTATGGCGCAGACTAAATGGTTTTTCTTTATATCTGTAAAATAATTCTTTTCCAGCGTCTCTTTCCTCACCTTTTGCAACCCCAATAAAATACAAATCAGTTATGCCTAAATCTCTTAATACTTCTGCAACAGCTGATACTTGACCTGCACCCCCATCAATAATTATCAAATCTGGCCAATTTTCAGTGTTTTGATCAGGATTTTCAGAAAGAAGTTTAGAAAATCGCCTCTGGATCACTTCCTTCATCATTGCTAAATCATCACCAGTTTGGGCGGTAGGTTCTTTTATATTAAATTTTCTGTAAGCGGACTTTTCAAGGCCATCAGGCCCTGAAACAATCATACCGCCAATCGCATTAGTTCCTTGAATGTGTGAATTGTCATATACTTCAATTCTATTCAATTTTCTCTCTATATTAAGCGCCTTAGCTAAATCTTTGAGTAATTTAATTTGATTTGCAGATTCAGAATTCTTTCTAGCTAATGCCTCCTCGGCATTTCGCCTAGCGTTCTCCACCAATATAGCTTTTTCACCATATTTAGGGTTTAAAATCTTTATCTTATAAGAAGAGTTCTTTGATAAAAGATTTTCAACCAATAAAGGATTTTCTATTTTGTTTGATAATAAAATATTTTTTGGCGCAGTTTTGTTATCATAAAATTGTACCAAGAATGCCTCTAAAATTTCTGAAACTTCTGCTCCACTACCAGTTTGGGGGAAATATGCTCGATTGCCCCAGTTTTGGTGTGCTCTAATAAAAAAGACTTGAACACAGGCGGTATTCCCCTCGCAATGGATTGCAATGACATCTGCCTCATTGACGCCTTTAGGATTTATTCCTTGGTGTTGTTGAATTTGGGTTAATGCGTGAATTCTGTCTCTCAAAACAGCGGCAGTTTCAAAATTCATCTGTTGGCTTGCCTCGTGCATCTGCAAAGCTAATCTTTCTTGAATTTTTTTATTTTTTCCTTTTAAAAAATTTTCAGCATCTTCAACTGATGCGTTATATCTCTTTTCAGATATTTTTCCTACACAGGGAGCAGAGCACTTTTTAATTTGGAATAAAAGGCATGGGCGTGTTCGATTAGTAAATTGAGTGTCAGTACAATTGCGCAACATGAATATTCTTTGCAATTGATTTAAAGTTCTATTTACGGCTCCAGCCGATGCAAAAGGTCCATAATAGCTACCTTGTTCAGATTTTTTTCCACGATGCTTTTTGATTTGTGAAAAAATGTGAGTTTTTGAAACTAAGATATTTGGAAAACTCTTATCGTCTCTTAGAAGTACATTATATTTGGGTTTTAACTGCTTTATTAAGTTTTGTTCCAATAGTAATGCTTCTGTTTCAGTCCGTGTGGTTAGGAACATCATAGAGACAGTGTTTTGGATCATTTTGCTAGTTCTTATAGTATGCCCATGACGTTTAGAGTAATTAGTGACTCTCTTTTTTAAATTCACAGCTTTGCCAACGTATAAAACTGATCCAGTACTGTCCAACATCCGATAAACACCTGGATTTTCAGGGAGATTTTTAAGATAGTTTCCGATTATCTCATATCCGGAAGTATTAGATTTAGTTGTTATATTAATGATAGTAATCCCAAAATATTACATGATTCTGTAGTTTCTAAATTTAAAATGACATATCGGTCATATTTTCTCCACTTATTCTGTGGATAAGTCTGCATATAACTTTGCTCTTCAGCCAAATTCCTCTTAAATTATTGGGTTTATACCTAATTGCCCAATTTTTAAACAATTTGTTAAGTCTCTGAAATATAACAATAAAAATAGCTTTTTTTTGCAAATGATTGAATTTATTGAGGTTTTATTTATTTATATTAAGATAATATAGTCTAAGTGGACAACTAACGTGGCGTAAATTAGCTAGCGCATTGATTTTACTACTCAATTCCTAGGACATCTGGGGTTTGCCAAGCTAAATGTTGGCCACCATCAATACAGATTAATTGCCCTGTAAGAGAGTAAGCATTTAAAATAAAATTCATCGCATTTGTTATATCAATCTCATCAGCACCACGCATTAATGGTGTTGATCGTCGTTGTTGTTCAAAATTTTCTTTGCTCTGACGGCTGCCTTGCAAAGTAGGACCAGGTCCAATTGCATTTACTCTGATATGTGGAGCTAGAAACTGTGCTGAAGATTGAGTAAATGCCCACAGCCCCATTTTTGCAGTTGTGTAAGACATAAATTCGGGTGTTATCTTTCGCACCCTTTGATCAATCATATTTATAATGTTTGAATTTGAGTAAGAAATTTTATCTTTATTATTTTCTGTTGTTGGCGCTTGTTGTGCAAATTTTTGAGTTAAAAAAACGGCTGAACGTAGATTAGAATTGATATGGCGGTCCCAGCTTTCAATATCAACGGTGTTTAAATTGTCATATTCGAATATCGAGGCATTATTTATCAAAAGATCAAATGCTCCTCCCATTATTTTTTTAGCTTTTGCAACGAGCTCAATAGTATCTGTCATCTCTAGAAGATCAGCTTGTAAAATCTCTGCTTTTACACCTTTACTACGTGCTAAATCACGAGTTTCTTCAGCGTCTTCATTAGCCTTATTGTAATGAATTATAATGTCTGTGCCTTTGCTTGCCAATTCAAGTGCCATTGCTTTTCCCAGTCTTCTTGCACCACCGGTAATAATAGCTTTTTTAGACATCAATTACCTCTTTAATATTTTTTGGATAGTTAAATCCATTATTCTTCACAAATACAGATTGAATTATTGATTAGAGGAGCGCCACATTTTTTGCACTTTTTACTACCCCCAAATTTTATTTTGGGTAGTTTTAGTCGCCCAAATATGGCCAGAGCTACCATTCCCACAAGAAATAATGATACAATTTTGATTATCATTTACAAACCAAATTTTGACCAATTAGCATGATTTTCAATGCCTCCAATTGTTTCATTTGCAATTTTAATACCAAATCGGGAGATAAAGCTTTTCTTTTTTTCTTGCACATAAAAGTTTGTTTTATCCCCATATATTTTCTTCATTGTTGGTATGAGATGCCCAATGCCGTCAACTAAACCTAATTTTTTTGCGGTTTCTCCAACCCAAAATTCACCGGTAAATATATTTTTATTTTGAAGCCTGTCACCTCTACTATTTTTTACCTGAGCAACAAAAGCGCTATGAATTTCTTTTTGGAGATTTATTAGCCTGTCGATATCTTCAGCATTTTCGGGTTTAAAGGGATCTAAAAAGCTTTTTTCTTCTCCAGCCGTATGAATTCGCCTTTCAATGCCGTAGTTTTCTATAAGTTTTTGGAATCCAAAGCCAGAATATATTACACCAATTGAGCCAACGATTGAGCTCAAATCTACGTAAATTTCATCTGCCGCCGTTGCTAACCAATAACCCCCTGATGCGGCCACGTCTTCAACAAAAGCATAAACAGGGACTTTCTTCTCTTTTGCTAAGCGCCTTATTCGTGCAGCGATTAAGCTAGATTGAACTGGGCTACCACCAGGTGAGTTAATTAAAAGTGCTACTGCGGATAGGTTTTTACGTGAAAATGCTTTTTCAATCAAGTTTTTTGTAGAGTAATCACTTATTGCGGATGAGCCAAATCTACCATCTGCAGCAATCGTACCGCTAAAACGAATTACTGCCACCTGAGGTGTTTTTTTTCTAAAAGGTAACCAAAATTTCATAAAAACCGTTTAATGATTTGATATTGGAGACACAACCACTTGTTTAGAGATTTTTTTAATTAACAACTGTGAGTTGTTAATTACTAACGCAACGTTACGCAGTGACTTGGATGACTCATAGCAAAAAAAAAGATTAACCTCGTAAATTATGAAGATTAATGTTACCAGTGTTTACTCGAAATTGTATTTTAACTGATACATTTATCAAATTTAGTTTGAGCAATTAATTATTTAATAATCCTGAGGGGGAAATTATGAAGAATATACTAAAAAAGGGTTCAGCAATTGCAGTTAGCGTTTTTGCTCTAACAGCAGGGTCTACTAGCTATGCAGCTGAAAGCGTTAATGTAGCTTTTTTCTTGGAATGGGCGTCACCAAACCAGATATCAAAAGTTGACAAAGTCTATGATGAAGCAATGGGTGTGGATGTTAACTGGGTAGATTTTTCAACAGGTGTTCAAATGACAGAAGCAATGTTGGCTGGGGATATTGATATTTCGTATTCTCAAGGGCTTTCACCATTCGTGACAGCTATTCAGCAAGGGCATCCTTTGAAAATGGTAGCAATAGCAATGGAATACGAAGCAAATGATTGTTTTGTAAAAAATGGTCTTGGAATCGACTCATCTAACGCATCTGAGCTAGAGGGTAGAACTGTTGCTGTCCCACTAAATACAATGGCTGATTTTGCTTTTAGAAGTTACATGTCAAGCTTAAATGTTGATACTTCAACTATGACAATTGTTGATCAGGCACCAGCAGATGGCGCTAAATCTTTGGCTGACGGTAATGTTGATATGGCTTGTATATTTGGAGGTAACTCTTCAAAGGCGGCAGGAGAAGTTGGAACACCAATTATGACGTCACAGCAAAAAATTGATGCGGGTATTGGCTCATTTGATGTTATTTCCGTTACAGAGAAGTTTGCGACAGAAAATCCAGATCTTTTAAGAACATTTTTAGATGTTACAGACGAAGCAAATCTAGCATGGAAAGCAACAGATGCTCAACTTGCAAAAGTTGCTGCAGATGCTGGCATGAGCGTTGAAGACACTAAACGACAAATGGGTGGCATGATTTTTATGACCGAAAAACAGCAGATGGATAAATACTTTGGTCCTGATGGAGTAGCGGCAAGCGCGGCAGCTGCGTTGGGCGTTGTATTCTCTGATTCATCTGATGGATCGGCGATAGCTAAAACGATCGATAGTTCATATTTCGATTAATTTCGAAATTTCTTAAATGTTAAACAAGACCCTTTTTAGGGTCTTGTTTTCTTATTTGTGATTAAAAATATAATATGTCTGATCTTATTTGCAAAAACTTATGTATGACTTTTTCGAATGCACAGACTGGTGTAGAGGTCGAGGCATTAAAAGACATTAACTTCACACTAAAAAAGGGTGAACTATTATCTGTTCTAGGGCCGTCAGGTTGTGGAAAGACCACCTTGTTAAATATGATTGCTGGATTTTTAAATCCTACAGCAGGTGACATGTCTTTAAATAATATGCAGATAGAAGGCCCAAGCGTTGAGCGAGGAATGGTCTTTCAGCAAGGCGCTCTCTTTGAATGGCTGACGGTATCAAAAAATGTAGATTTTGGTTTAAGGATGAAGAAAACCTCAGAAAGCGAAAGCGAAGCCTTGGTAGAAAAGTGGCTCAATATCGTTGGATTGCAGGGCTTTGGTGACACACCAACTTATCAGCTGTCAGGTGGAATGCAACAGCGTGTTGCTTTAGCTAGATGCTTGGTAAACGATCCAGATGTGATCCTCATGGATGAACCACTTGGGGCCTTGGATGCGCTTACGAGAGAAAAAATGCAATCATTGATTTTAGAACTTTGGAAAGAAACTGGAAAAACAATATTAATTATTACGCACTCTGTGGAGGAGGCATTATTGCTTGGCGAGAGGCTTTTTGTCATGGCACCGCGACCAGGAAGAATTCATAAAGAGTATAAACTGCCGTTTGCTGAAGAAGGTTTGAAGAAGCCTCTCCGAGATATTAAACAAGGTCCACATTTTGCAGAGGTAAGAGAGGAGATCTTATCGATGATTTGGGATATGGAAGAGGAGATAATGGGCGGTGCTTGATTGGTTCTCTGAAGAGCGAGCTTTTATAGCTTCCATTATTATAGTTATTTTATTAATGGCTTTAATTTTCTCGATACTTATTGGGCTCAAGCAAGCAACATCTCGTGCTAAGGACGAAGTATTTGGGGACCCAGAACGCACCTTAGGTGGATGGTATTGGACAGTAGCTGGGATTTCGACAATCTTATTGCTATGGTTTTATTTTTCTTGGGGTATTGGGCGTGCTTTTTTTCCTGAAGCGGGTAATGAAATGTGTCAGGTTGCAAAAGTTGAAACTTCCATCGCTCCTATTAAAGCTGCTCTCCCGATTGGAGCACGGTATTATAAATCGACTAAATTGATCATTCGAAATACAGAGCAGCTTGATATTTTAGAGACTAATTTACCTAAGGATGCTTTTAATAGCTTTGAACAAAAAGAACTGTTGGATATAATATTTAGATCGAGGGAACTAATTGGAGTGTTCTCTAATCAAGAATATCAGAGTACTACTTCTATAAATACCTTTTCAAATATTGTTAATGATTTTGATAATTTAAGCGATAAATTAAAGCAGGGGTATTATGATTTTATACCCACGTCAGAAGCACTTTTGCAACCCAAATGGGGTACCACGTACATTGAATTACCATTACTTCCAATTACACAGAAAGGCATCCTTTTTGATGAAATTAGTAAAAAAACCAAATTATTATCTACAACATTTTTGAAAACAAGAAACCAATCAAAAACAGCAGAAAGTTTGATTGTATCAACCAAAGAAAAAATAAAATATCTAAAGAGTCTTAATAAACCATCTTCTTTTGGGGAGGAGATATTAAAGCAAAGGCAGAATTATGTTAAGGCTGTTGAGCGTATTTTTAAAAGGTTAGATGATGGAACTATATTTCCACCTCAGTCGTTAGATGGGCTAAATAATTCGGTGAATAGCTTTCTCGATGCACTCAGTGACGCAAAAGGAAATTTGAAAGTTATTCAAGCAGTTTTTATTCCTGGTCAAGGTGTTATCAAATCAAAAACTCAGTGTACTGAACAAGGCTCAGGGCGATGGTTACCAAAGCCCACAGACGTAGTCGCTAAATTCTTAATACTTGCAAACCCTGATTTGGAAAATGGAGGAGGTTACAAAGGAACTACGCTTTTTTGGTGGGATTGGCTCGAAATAGCAGATATTTTGGCATTTTTCATCCCAGATTCATTCATTGATCAACTTCCTGGAGAATATGGACAACATTCTGAAAGTGGTAAATTTGAAGCAAATTATAAAGATACGCTACAAGCCCTTGCTCAAGGGGATATATACTTAGGTGCAGTGCCAATGTTTGATGGTCACATATGGGATTCATTATTTAGGGTATTGATAGCACTAGCTTTAGGAATTTTTCTTGGTGTGCCGTTGGGTATTTACATGGGTATATCTCGCTTTTTTAAATCATTCTTTGATCCAATTATTGAGCTATATCGACCGGTCCCACCTTTGGCGTGGGCGCCATTAATTCTTACAATTTTTGGCATTCAAGATGATGGAAAGATATTTCTTCTTTTTATGGTGGCATTTGCTATCATGGTTATTTCTGCCAGAACGGGGGCATCAGGCACCCAATTATCAAAAATCCGGGCATCTCATTCTCTAGGGGCCTCAAATAGTCAAATATTACGTTATGTGATTTTACCAAATGCTTTACCCGAAATCTTAACAGGAATAAGAATTGCCATAGGTGTCTGTTGGGGGACTTTAGTTGCTGCTGAAATGTTGGCTGGTACAACAGGTATTGGGTTTATCGAAAACGTGGCCAGAACAGTTTCTGATTATGAGTTAATTTGGGTCACAATTTTGATAATGGGTTTGCTCGGTTTGTCTTTCGATATCATGATGCGGTGGGTAATAAGAAAAACTATACCTTGGCGAGGCAAGGGTTAATCAGAAAGAATTTTTTCGATTTGTGCTAAACGTTCTTTGCCATAGAATATTTGATCTCCAACAAAAAAAGTTGGCATTCCGAAAGTACCTTTTTTAACAGCTTTATTAGTATTCGAGATTAGTTTTTCTTTAACTTCCTTTGATTGCATTTTTTCCAACAAATCTAATCCATCAAACCCTGAGTTTGACATTGCTTGGAGGTAAATATCAGGGTCACCCATATTTTTTGGACTTTCCCACATATGATGAAAACCAGCTTCGATGTAATTTTTTAAATTACCTTCGTTTTGAGCTACAATCGCTCCCCGCATTAAGATTAATGTATTAACGGGAAAGTATGGGTTTTTTTTAAAGGTTATAATTTTGTGTTCTTCAATAAATCGTACTAGTTCTAAATTTTCGTAAGCATTTTTCCCCAACACATCCGCGAATGCATTCATTGGAGCTTGATTGTTGGTTTGCTTAAAAATACCCCCTAAAAGGCAAGGTATATAGTTAAGTTTTGAATCGGTTCGTTTCTCAATTTCTGGAAAAATTTTGTGCACCAAATATGTATTTGGACTTGCAAAATCAAAAATAAAATCCACAATTTTCATTTAAAATCTCTCTTTTCAGCTGTTATAATTTCGTAGATCGTTGCATAGTTTAATTGACTAAAATTGGTTTAATTCCTTATATTAACACAAGAGATAATAAATAATGTTTTTTTATTCGTAAACTATGTGGGTGATAGCATGACTTTACCTCATTTAAATATTAGTGATCCTAATTTTTCAACACGCAGTGTAGAGATTGAAAAGGCAAGAAGTCATTCTTTTTGTGCGACTACCCCTTTTGGGCTCGCGATTTTGCGTTACAAAGAGGTTGGTCAACTTTTGCGAGATCGCAGATTAAGACAAGGGAGTTATGCCTGGCCTGAAAAGAATGGATTAACGGGATCTTTTGGAGATTTCTGGAAGCGGAGCGTCATTGGGCAGGAGGGTGGTTATCATAAAAAGCTTCGAGATATCTTGGTTCCATCGTTATCCCAAGATTTCATTTATTCTTTGACCCCTGAGTTTGAATCAATAGCAAATAATCTTTGTGAAAACTTGAAGAAAAAAAATTCTTGTGAATTTATGAGCGAATTTGCAAAACCGTTTGCTGGACAAGCTATGTGTATTTTACTCGGTTTAAACAAAAAAGAGTGGAAAATTATTTGCCAAGATGCCTCAGATTTGGGTTTAGCGATGGGGGTTGAATGCAAATTGAATGAGAATATTTTTAATAGTGCTTATGAGCGCCTAGCTGACCTCGCACAAGGTTTAATCAAAAGAGTACGATCGGGCGAAGATGAAACAAGTTTTGTTGCAAGACTTTATTTCCAAATGAGTAAAGTGGGTGGCTTAAGTGACTTAGAGCTTTCAGATCTGATTGTAATTTCGATTTTTGGAGGAGTAGATACTACTCGTTCTCAGCTTGGTTTGGGAATTATGACGTTTATCAAGTACCCAGATGAATGGGTGAAATTAAGAAATGACAAATCGTTAGCATCTAATGCTTTTGATGAGTTGATAAGAGAACGGCCGACAACAACCTGGGTCACTCGTGAGGCAAACCAAGATTTTGAGTTTTCTGGAGTTAATATTAATAAAGGTACTACTTTACACTTGCTTGTTCATTCTTCCTCTCGCGATCCAATATGGCAAGATTCTCCTACGTTTAATATCAGTGCTAAACGGAAAAAACATTTTGGGTTTGGAGGTGGGTCTCATCATTGCGTTGGGCACTTTATGGCTAAGTCAGATTCAGTCATAGCTCTTTTAGCTTTATCTAGCTTTATGAAAAAAATTCAACATGACGGTGAGGCGACATTGTTACCTGATTCAGGCAACACGAGCCCCATAACACTTCCAATAAAATATGCAGTGAATTACTAGTTAAAATTGTAACATAAAACTCTATATTTAACTCATGATCTGTTGACCTTGGCTATTGTCACAGGTAAACCGCGGACTACGTATATAAAGATAGTCAATTAGGAGTATTTTCATTGAATGATCTTTTGATGCAATATTTGCCAATCCTTATCTTTCTAGGACTAGCGATTGCTCTTGGATCGATTTTGATATTGGCAGCGGTTATCGTTGCGGTAAGCAATCCTGATCCTGAAAAAACATCTGCATACGAGTGCGGTTTTAACGCATTCGATGATGCAAGGATGAAATTTGATGTACGTTTTTATTTAGTTGCTATTTTATTTATAATATTTGATTTAGAGGTGGCTTTTCTGTTTCCTTGGGCTGTGTCTTTTAAAGATATTAGTATTGTCGGTTTTTGGTCAATGATGGTTTTTCTAGGGGTCCTTACCATTGGATTTGCTTACGAGTGGAAAAAAGGTGCTTTGGAATGGGATTAGAAATATCTTCAAATGCGGCAGCTGTAGATAAAGAAGTCACTGTTAGTGCGCTTGGCAGAGATCTACAAGACAAAGGCTTTCTTGTGACATCAACTGAAGATGTAATTAATTGGGCTAGAACAGGATCCTTACATTGGATGACTTTTGGCTTGGCATGTTGTGCAGTTGAAATGATGCACACATCGATGCCAAGATACGACCTTGAACGACTTGGTACAGCGCCTCGAGCTAGTCCACGACAATCGGACCTAATGATAGTTGCTGGTACTCTGACTAATAAAATGGCACCTGCTTTGCGCAAAGTATATGATCAAATGCCGGAACCGCGATATGTTATTAGTATGGGGTCGTGTGCAAATGGCGGTGGATATTATCATTATAGTTATTCTGTAGTTAGGGGATGTGATAGAATTGTTCCAGTAGATATATATGTACCAGGGTGCCCCCCAACGGCAGAGGCATTGCTTTATGGAATTATGCAGCTGCAGAGAAAAATTCGCCGTACTGGTACGATAGTCAGATAGGTTTATTTTATGAGTGATTTATTAAGTGAATTAGGTGCACTAATAGCGAGTAAGCAGGAAGAATCTGTCTTATCTGCTGAAGTAATTTCTGGAGAGCTGGTTATTCATGCTATACCAAATGAAATAGTAAGCTTGATAGAGTTTCTTAGAAGTAATCCAAATTTACAATGTTCAACATTAATAGATCTTACTGCAGTTGATTACCCCACGCGGGACAAAAGGTTTGATGTTGTTTATCACTTATTATCTATGTATCAGAATCTGCGCATAAGGATCAAAGTGGCAATTAAGGATGGAGATTTAATTCCAACAATTAGCAAAATTCACAAAGCGGCTGATTGGTACGAGCGAGAAGTGTTTGATATGTATGGAATAAAGTTTTCGGAACATCCAGACCTTAGGCGTTTATTGACTGATTATGGTTTTCAGGGTCACCCGCTTAGAAAAGATTTCCCCACGACAGGATATTCAGAAGTAAGGTATGATGAGGTTCAAAAAGCTGTTATATATGAGCCTGTAAGCTTATCACAAGAATATAGGCAATTTGATTTCATGTCGCCGTGGGAGGGCGCTGAATATATTCAATCAGACGATAGCGATAAAGTGGAGAGTTGATTTGTTTGATATTTTAAAAATTATCAGAGGTATTATGCCAGCATTTATGAAAATTAAATTTACAGATGCTTCTGCTAAATTGATTTGTGGGTTGAGTTAATGGTTGAAAGCTTATCAGAAATAAAAAAAGCAGAAGATCAAGTCCGAAATTTTAACATTAATTTTGGCCCTCAACATCCCGCTGCCCATGGCGTGTTAAGATTGGTATTGGAGCTTGATGGTGAGATAGTTGAACGGGTTGACCCGCATATTGGATTGTTACATCGCGGTACAGAAAAACTTATGGAAAGCCGCACTTATTTACAAAATTTGCCCTATTTTGATCGATTAGATTATGTGGCACCAATGAACCAAGAGCATGCCTGGTGTTTAGCTATAGAAAAACTAACAGGCACAAAGGTTCCTAAACGTGCCTCATTAATTAGAGTTCTATATTGTGAAATTGGCAGAATTTTAAACCATTTATTGAATGTGACCACTCAGGCCATGGATGTCGGTGCGTTGACGCCTCCCTTGTGGGGTTTTGAAGAGAGAGAAAAACTGATGGGCTTTTATGAGCGTGCTAGTGGTGCCCGCCTACATGCTGCTTATTTTAGACCGGGAGGGGTCCATCAAGATCTACCACCTGAATTGTTAGATGATATAATGCAATGGAGCCTACATTTTCCAAATACTTTAGATGATATTGAGGGTTTGCTCACAGAAAATAGAATATTTAAACAACGGAATGTTGATATTGGGATTGTAAGTGAGAAAGATATCCAAGATTGGGGCTTTTCGGGTGTCATGGTTAGAGGTTCTGGTTTTGCATGGGATTTGAGGCGTTCGCAACCATATGAGTGCTATGATGAGTTTGATTTCAAGATACCAGTTGGAAAAAATGGTGATTGCTATGATAGGTATTTGTGCAGATTAGCAGAAATGCGTGAAAGTAATAAAATAATTAGGCAAGCAATAGAGAAATTGAACCACACTACAGGCGAAGTTCTTTCTCGTGGAAAGGTTACCCCTCCACCACGCGTTGAGATGAAAAGGTCAATGGAAGCTTTGATACATCATTTTAAGTTATATACGGAAGGTTTTCATGTGCCAGAAGGTGAAATATATACTTCGGTTGAGGCTCCCAAAGGTGAGTTTGGTGTGTACCTTGTGTCAGACGGTACTAACAAACCTTACAGAGTTAAATTGCGCGCTCCAGGTTTTCCTCACTTAGCTGCAATGGATTATTTATGTCGAGGTCATCAGTTAGCAGATGTATCAGCCATTCTTGGTTCACTTGATATCGTTTTTGGTGAGGTGGATAGATGATATGTAATAGACAATTTATCAATCACAATAGGTTGATTTTTTTAGCTTTGAAGGTGTTTTAATGTTAAGACGCTTGCATCATTTGCAGCCTGAATCTTTTTCTTTTTCAAAGAAAAACTTGGTTTGGGCGAAAGAACAAATAAAAAAATACCCAGAGGGCCGCGAGGCTAGTGCAATCATACCTCTGCTTTGGCGGGCTCAAGAGCAGGAAGGATGGCTTACTAGGCCAGCAATCGAATACGTGTCAGAATTGTTGAATATGGCATATATTAGAGCTTTAGAAGTTGCATCGTTTTATTTTATGTTTCAACTACAGCCTGTTGGTGAGGTAGCTCATGTGCAGGTGTGTGGCACTACTTCTTGCATGATATGTGGTGCAGAAGATTTAGCGGAAGTTTGTAAAAAATTTATATCTGAAAACGAACATGAAATTTCAAAAGATGGAAAATTTAGTTGGGAAGAGGTTGAGTGTCTAGGAGCATGTTCTAATGCACCGATGGTTCAAATTGGCAAGGATTTTTACGAAGATTTAACCGTTGATAAATTTGAGAAAATTTTGAAGGACTTTGATAAAGGTCTTGTTCCTGAACCTGGCCCCCAAAATGGTCGCTATGCTGCAGAACCATTAGCTGGATTAACAAGTTTACATGTACATGAGGCTAATCGATTGGACCACAATGCTTCTGTAGGTTTGGCAATTGAATTAAAGGATACCATCGAGCGGATAGGATCAGATAAAAAAATCAATTCAAAAAAAGTTAAGAAATAAAATAGATTATGAAAAAGTTACCCCAATGAAGGTTTTGTTGTGAAAAAAAATGGTAGAAAACAAATTCGAATAGCAAGTATTGTGATTATTTTTACAATTTCTACTTGGATGATTGCCAGTTATATTGGGGGTCAATTAGCCTGGGAGGCAAGGTTTGCATTCTTATTTGATTTTTGTGCCATTGCAGCATTTCTATGGGCATTAGTAGTGATCTTAAGAGTTTGGTTAACTAGCCCAGTTGTAGAGGAAAATTAATGCTTAGTGATAATGATAGAATCTTTACGAATCTTTATGGTATGCATGACCGAACCCTTAAAGGAGCTCAAAGCCGTGGGCACTGGGATGGGACCAATAAGTTAATAAAAAATGGTCGTGCTTGGATCATTGATGAAATAAAAAATTCTGGTCTTCGTGGTAGAGGTGGTGCTGGATTTCCAACAGGCCTCAAGTGGTCATTTATGCCAAAAGAAAGTGATGGTAGGCCGTCATATTTAGTAATTAACGCTGATGAGTCAGAGCCAGGAACCTGTAAAGATAGGGAAATAATGCGCCATGACCCCCACACATTAATAGAAGGTTGTTTAATAGCAGCTTTTGCGATGGGGGCTAATTGTGGCTATATATATATCCGAGGAGAATTTATTCGTGAGAGAGAGACTCTTCAGAATGCTATCGATGAAGCTTATGACGCAGGATTTCTTGGAAGGAACGCGGCTAAGTCCGGATGGGATTTCGATCTGTATTTGCATCATGGTGCTGGAGCTTATATTTGTGGAGAGGAAACAGCTTTATTAGAAAGTCTTGAAGGTAAGAAGGGAATGCCGCGCATGAAGCCTCCATTCCCTGCTGGATCAGGTTTATATGGTTGTCCAACTACAGTAAATAATGTTGAATCAATAGCAGTCGTGCCAACAATTTTGAGGCGAAGTGGAGATTGGTTTAAGTCGTTTGGTAGGGAAAATAATGCTGGAACAAAGCTTTTTGCAATTTCTGGACATGTAAATAACCCGTGCGTAGTTGAGGAAGCGATGTCCATTCCGTTACAAGAGTTACTGGAGAGACATTGTGGAGGAGTACGTGGTGGGTGGAAAAATTTAAAGGCCGTGATACCAGGTGGATCATCTGTACCTTGCTTGAGGGGAGATGACTGTAGCGACGTTATTATGGATTTTGATTTTTTAAAAAGTAGGCGCTCAGGATTAGGAACGGCTGCGGTAATTGTGATGGATCAGTCAACTGACATTATAAAAGCAATATGGCGACTATCTAAGTTTTATAAACATGAAAGTTGTGGGCAATGCACGCCTTGCAGGGAAGGTACTGGATGGATGATGCGTGTGATGGAGCGGTTGGTTCATGGAAATGCAGAGCCTGAAGAAATAGATATGTTATTGGATGTTACTAAACAGGTCGAAGGTCACACAATTTGTGCTTTGGGAGATGCGGCAGCCTGGCCAATTCAAGGACTGATTAGAAACTTTCGGGATGAAATTGAAGATCGCATAAAAGAAAAAAGATCAAAAATTACAGGAAAAATGGCAGCAGAATGATTAAAGGCTTAAATGATAATTTTTAACATGATAATTTAATAAATAAGAAAAAATAAAGTTTAAATGTGTATATTATGGAGTTTGTTAATTTGAGATTTTTTGTTTTAATATGCTTTTCTTGGTTATCTTTTATCCCGATAGCTAATGCTAAATCTTTATTAATTGAAAATGAAAATATATGGCATGAATTACTACAAATTAGTGTGGCTAGTAAAATAAGTGAGGAATGTACATCTATTGAGGCAAGAAAAATAAAGGGCCTGTTTGCCTTACTTCAGATTAAGAGTGTAGCCAAAGAACTTGGGTATACTGATAATGAAATTAACGAGTTTGTAAGTAGCGAAGAAAATAAGAAAAAATTAAAAAATGAAACTGATGTTTATTTGTTGGACAATGGAGTTGATCTTAATAACGTTAAGACCGTCTGCTTGTTTGGTCAGAGCGAAATTGATCAAGAAACAACAATTGGTTCATTGCTGAGGATTAAATAATAATATGGCCGATCTACGTAAAATAATTATTGATGACCTGGAAGTGGAAGTTGATCCTGCTATGACTCTCCTTCAAGCTTGTGAGGTGGCTTCCATTGAAGTTCCGCGGTTTTGTTATCATGAACGATTATCGATAGCAGGAAATTGTAGAATGTGCCTAGTGGAAGTTGTTGGTGGCCCCCCTAAACCCACAGCATCTTGTGCTATGCAAGTACGTGATTTGCGACCTGGACCAAATGGTGAAGCTCCAATTATTAAAACAAAGTCACCAATGGTTAAAAAAGCGCGTGAAGGGGTTATGGAGTTTTTATTAATAAATCATCCACTTGATTGTCCTATTTGTGATCAAGGTGGTGAGTGTGATTTACAAGACCAGGCTATGGCCTATGGAGTAGACTTTAGTCGCTTTAGAGAAGCAAAAAGAGCTACTGAAGATCTTGATTTAGGTCCTCTTGTTGAAACTCATATGACTCGATGTATCTCCTGCACTCGATGCGTGAGGTTTACCAGTGAAGTAGCAGGTATTACACAGATGGGCCAAACCGGTCGTGGTGAAGATGCAGAAATTACAAGCTATTTGGGTGAAACACTACAGTCGAATCTGCAAGGGAATATAATTGATTTATGTCCAGTTGGAGCTCTAACTTCGAAGCCTTATTCCTTTACTGCACGATCTTGGGAACTGAAAAAAACTGAAACCATAGATGTTATGGATGCTATGGGAGCTTCTATCCGTGTTGACACTAAGGGTAGAGAAGTAATGAGAATTTTGCCTTTAAATCATGATGGTGTGAATGAAGAGTGGATTTCAGATAAAACACGGTTTGTTTGGGATGGGTTAAGAAGGCAGAGGCTAGATAAACCCTACATTCGTGATAATGGTAAATTACGCGTGGCTACTTGGCCAGAAGCCTTGAAACTAGCTAGTGCTAGAATGAAAAATAGTAAAGTTCTGGCGTTGGCTGGGGATTTGGCGCCTGTAGAGGCCATGTTTGCCTTGAAGGAGTTGATTAAAAATTTGAATGGTAAGTGTGAGAGCCGAACAGATGGTGTTAAATTACCAAAAGGCTCTCGTGGTGGCTATGCTGGCACGGCGTGTATTGAAGACGTAGATCATGCGGAGCATATCCTAATAATTGGAAGTAATCCGCGCGTAGAGGCGCCCGTATTTAATGCTCGAATTAGAAAGGCTTGGGCTCAAGGTGCTGATATCGAGTTGGTTGGACAGGAAGTGGACCTTACTTATGAATATGATTACTTAGGTAGTGATAGATCCGCATTGAAAAAATTATTAAAACGTTCATTAAATTCTGAAATAAAAATTAAGAATAGTCTTATCATTGTTGGTATGGGTGCATTAATTGATGAAGATGGTTATGGGGTTTTATCTCTGATTCAAGAAATTTCAGAGGTTACTGATAGCAGAATACTAATGTTACATACGGCGGCAAGCCGAGTTGGGGCAATGGATATTGGATTTTCATGTGATGATAATTTAAGTGAAACTGTTCAAGAATCTGAGGTAATATTTAGTTTGGGCATGGATGAGTTTGATATAGATCCTGGTCCATTCGTAATTTACCAAGGTAGTCATGGTGACCGGGGGGCACATCGCGCTGATATTATTTTTCCATCAGCAGCGTATACGGAGGAATCTGGGTTATTTGTAAATATGGAGGGTAGGGCTCAATTGGCTCAAAGAGCAAACTTTGCTCCAGGTGAAGCAAAAGAAAACTGGGCTATTTTGCGGGCATTATCTAATGAGTTAGACGAAAAACTTCCTTATAATAGCTTGATAGAACTTAGGCGGTTGTTATTTGAAGAATTTCCTCACTTAAAGGATATTGGTATAGTAGCAAAAAAAGAGCTTAAAACATTAGAAAAATCTAATTTAAAATCTGTTAAATTCAGAAATATAATAGAAGACTTTTATCTAACTAATCCTATCGCCCGCTCTTCTGAAGTAATGGCTGAGTTGTCTTCTATAACTAGGTCTAACGATATGAAGGTAGCAGCTGAATAATTGTAAGAAATCAAATAAAAACGATGGTGTTTAACTTTCATATGCTATTTATAGCATGTAAAAATAAGCAGCTAAATATATGTTTAAGAGGTTAAATTGATACTCATTTTAGAAAAATTATATTTGAACAATAATTTAATTGAGCAATGTTATGTATGAGTTTTTCACAGAAAGCTATTTTGGTATTTTTTTGTTAATTTTAAGCCAATGTCTTTTAGTTATCATTTGTGTTTTAATCAGCCTTGCCTTTTTAATGTATGCAGATCGAAAGATTTGGGCTGCAGTGCAAATGCGAAAAGGCCCCAATGTGGTGGGGGCTTTTGGGCTACTTCAGAGTTTTGCCGATTTTCTAAAATATATTGTAAAAGAAGTGATTATTCCAGCTGGAGCAGACAAACCAGTTTTCCTTTTAGCTCCTTTGTTAGCATTCATCTTGCCTGTTATCTCCTGGGCTGTAATTCCGTTTAATGATGGCTGGGTTATATCAAATATGAACGTTGCGGTTTTATATATTTTTGGCATAGGTTCTTTAGAAGTCTACGGTGTGATAATGGGGGGTTGGGCATCAAATTCGAAATACCCTTTTCTGGGATCGCTTCGGTCGGCTGCTCAAATGATATCTTATGAAGTTTCAATTGGATTTATTATTATTGGTATAATTATTTCCACAGGATCTCTGAACTTTGGAGACATTGTTAGAGCTCAAGATGGGAGTTTTGGTTTACTTAATTGGTATTGGTTACCACATTTTCCAATGGTATTTTTATTCTTCATATCTGCTCTTGCAGAAACGAATAGGCCACCTTTCGATTTACCAGAGGCTGAGGCAGAATTAGTTGCAGGATACCAAGTAGAATATTCGTCAACGCCGTTTTTATTATTTATGATAGGTGAGTTAATGGCAGTATGGCTCATGTGCGCTATCATGGCTCTAATATTTTTTGGAGGTTGGTTGTCTCCAATTCCAGGCATTGGAGATAGTATTTTTTGGTTTATAGCAAAGATGTTTGCAATATTTTTCATGTTTGCAATGGTTAAGGCAATAGTGCCAAGATATCGATATGATCAACTCATGCGAATTGGTTGGAAAGTCTTTTTACCTTTATCTTTGGCTTGGGTCGTAATAGTTGCTTTGTTTGCAAAATATGAAGTATTTGGTGGGTTTTATGCTCGCTGGGCGATTGGGAGTTAATAATGTCAAAAATAGATTATGGACGAGCTGCTAAATATTTTTTGCTGCTAGATTTTTTAAATGGTTTTAGATTAGGTTTTAAATATTTTTTTGCTCCCAAAAGTACATTGAATTATCCACATGAAAAAGGATATTTGTCTTCAAGGTTTAGAGGAGAACATGCTTTAAGAAGGTATCCAAATGGAGAGGAGAGATGTATTGCTTGCAAACTTTGCGAAGCAGTTTGTCCTGCGCAAGCGATAACTATCGATGCTGAACCTCGTGAGGATGGAAGTAGACGCACCACGCGATATGATATTGATATGACCAAATGTATTTATTGTGGATTTTGTCAGGAAGCCTGTCCTGTTGATGCTATTGTTGAGGGCCCAAATTTTGAATTTTCTACTGAAACTAGAGAAGAGCTTTTTTATGATAAAAATAAATTGCTTGAAAATGGAGATCGCTGGGAAGCAGAAATTGCACGAAATTTAGAGTTGGACGCACCGTATCGATAAAGACGATGTATGATTTAACTAAGGTTTTTAAAGGAAATTAATTATGGAATTGACTGCATTAGCATTTTATCTTTTTGCGATAGTTTCTATTTGCTCTGCCATTTTTGTAACTCTGTCGCGACATCCGGTGCATTCAGTGTTATGGCTTATATTGGCCTTTTTAAGCTCTGCTGGATTGTTTGTTTTATTAGGTGCTGAATTCTTAGCTATGTTGCTAATTATAATTTATGTTGGTGCGGTAGCTGTTCTATTTTTGTTTGTTGTAATGATGTTAAACGTAGATTTTGCGGCATTAAAAGCAGATATGGCCAAATTTTTACCGATTGGTCTACTAATGGGAATAGTAATTTTGATTGAATTGGGTTTGGTTTTTGGTGATTGGAAATTTGCAAATAATTCTTTAGATTTAAGAGTGGCAATTACCCCTCCACTGCATGAAGTGCATAATACAGAAGCTCTTGGCTTATTGATCTATGATGAATTTATTTATCTGTTTCAGGCATCTGGGCTCATTCTATTGGTAGCAATGATTGGAGCGATTGTTTTAACAATGAGGCATAGAAAAGGTATTAAGCGACAAAATGTAATGGAGCAAATGAGCAGGGATCCGTCCACTGCAATGGAATTAAAAGACGTTAAGTCAGGACAGGGATTGTAAAATGATTACTTTAGAACATTATCTTACGGTAGCATCTGTCCTTTTTGTTGTAGGAATATTTGGGATATTCTTAAATCGAAAAAATGTAATTGTTATTTTGATGTCAATTGAATTAATGTTGTTGGCTGTGAATATAAATTTTGTGGCATTTTCTTCGTTTCTTGGTGATTTAGTTGGTCAAGTTTTTTCATTATTTATACTGACCGTTGCTGCTGCTGAAGCAGCAATTGGTTTAGCAATTCTTGTCTGTTTTTTTCGGGTGCGTGGTACAATTGCAGTCGAAGAAATTAATTCGATGAAAGGATAGTCAATGGAACAACTAGTCCTTTTCTCACCTCTTCTGGGTGCTATAATCTGTGGTTTTGGTCATCGATATATAGGTGAGATGGCAGCTACTATTATTGCCACAAGTCTTTTGTTCTTTGCAGCTTTCCTAAGCTGGATTATTTTTATTAATTTCCAGGGCAACACTGAGCAGATCTATATAATGAGATGGATTCAAAGTGGAGAGTTATCCTCTTTTTGGGCTATTAGATTAGATCGTTTAACTACAATCATGTTGGTTGTTGTTAATACTGTCTCAGCGTTAGTGCACTTATACTCTTTTGGCTACATGAAAGATGATCCTAACTGGAAACCAGAAGAGATATATAAACCAAGATTTTTTGCTTATTTGAGCTTTTTTACCTTTGCTATGTTGATGTTGGTAACTTCTGATAATTTGTTACAGATGTTTTTTGGATGGGAGGGTGTGGGTGTAGCATCCTATCTTTTGATTGGATTTTATTGGCGGAAAACCAGCGCAAATTCGGCAGCTATGAAAGCTTTTATTGTTAATCGCGTTGGTGATTTTGGTTTTGCATTAGGCATATTTGGATTATTTTATATGACTGGAAGTATAAACTTTACAGAGTTATTTGCGGCTGGCCCTACTTTGAAAGCATCTAATATAACTTTTCTTTGGATGGATATACAAGCAATCGAACTTTTAACATTTCTCTTATTTATAGGAGCTATGGGAAAGTCAGCTCAGCTATTCTTGCACACGTGGTTACCAGACGCTATGGAAGGTCCCACTCCAGTATCAGCCCTTATTCATGCTGCTACTATGGTAACTGCGGGTGTTTTTCTCGTTTGTAGAATGTCCCCTTTGTTTGAATATGCACCTGGTACCTTAGCTTTTGTAACTGTGGTTGGTGCAACTTCTGCTTTTATTGCAGCAACAATTGGTTTGGTTCAAAACGACATAAAAAGGGTCATCGCGTATTCTACCATGTCTCAACTTGGCTACATGTTTGCTGCTGCTGGGGTTGGGGCTTATCAAGCGGCAATGTTTCATTTGTTCACGCATGCGTTTTTCAAAGCCATGCTATTTTTAGGAGCTGGCTCAGTAATACACGCTATGCATCATGAGCAAGATATGCGTAACTATGGAGCTTTAAGAAAGAAAATTCCATACACATTCACTGCTATGATTATTGGCACTTTGGCAATTACTGGAGCTGGAATTCCTTTAACACACTTTGGATTTGCTGGGTTTTTATCAAAAGATGCGATTATTGAGAGTACATTTGCGGCACAAACTCTCGTTGGAAACTATGCATTTTGGTTATTGGTGATTGCAGCAGCAATGACTAGTTTTTATTCGTGGCGGTTGATATTTTTGACTTTTTATGGATCTCCACGTGGAGATATAGCAAAACATAGTCATGCACATGAAAGTCCATTAACAATGATTTTACCTTTAGCCGTGTTAGCAATAGGATCAATTCTGGCTGGGATGCTGTGGTTTGAAGATTTCTTTGGGCATCATTATAAAGAATTTTTTGACACAGCCGTTTACATGGGTTCAAAAAATCACGTTATTGAGAATGCTCATCATTTAAATAACTGGGTTAAAGCATCACCCTTTATAGCTATGCTTTCTGGGTTAATCATTAGTTGGGCATTTTATATAAAGTTTCCTACTTGGCCTTCGAGATTAGCAAATACTTTTCAACCTTTGCATTCGTTACTCTATAATAAGTATTACTTTGATGAAGCCTACAGTTTTATTTTTATCAAAGGCTCTAAGTTTTTAGGAAATCTTTTTTGGAAAATTGGGGATGGCAAGATTATTGATGGAGCACTAAATGGCTTAGCTCTTCGTTTTATCCCATTTATAACAAAAATGTCTAGCAAGGCACAATCTGGCTTTCTGTATCATTACGCATTTGCGATGTTTATTGGATTAGGGTTTCTACTTAGTTGGTTTGTAATTAGAGGCGTTAACTAATGAATAATATTCTTTCGATAGCTACCTTTATTCCATTGATAGCTGCCATTATCATGGGTGTGCTTTTACGAGGGGATGATAAATCTGCGCAAAATAGCGCTAAGTGGCTTGCTTTAACAGCTACCTTGGCAACCTTGCTTATTTCCCTTGCTATCATTTTTGGCTTTGATCCCCAAAATACAGAGTTTCAATTTGTTGAGGAACATAATTGGCTTTTAGGAATGAATTATAAAATGGGTGTTGATGGCATTAGTGTATTATTCGTTATGCTAACTACTTTTTTGATGCCGATCGTAATTGGAGCTTGTTGGACAGTTCAGTATAGAACCAAAGAATTCATGATGGCATTTTTAATTCTTGAAACTTTAATGTTGGGTGTTTTTTGTGCCCTAGACTTAGTTTTGTTTTACTTATTTTTTGAGGGTGGTTTAATTCCTATGTTCTTAATTGTGGGCATTTGGGGTGGTAAAAATCGAATTTATGCATCTTTTAAATTCTTTTTATATACACTTTTAGGCTCAGTTTTGATGTTAATTGCTATTTTGTATATGTGGATTGTTTCTGGCACGACAGATATTATCGAACTATTGAATTATGAATTTTCTACCTCATCTTTTGATTTACTTGGCTTTGAAATTATTGGGGGTGCTCAGACTATACTATGGGTAGCATTTTTTGCCTCGTTCGCAGTAAAAATGCCTATGTGGCCAGTTCATACTTGGTTGCCTGATGCACACGTGCAGGCACCAACCGCAGGGTCGGTTGTACTTGCAGCAATTCTACTAAAAATGGGTGGATATGGGTTTTTAAGATTTAGCCTTCCAATGTTTCCTATTGCTTCAGGTTTAATGATGGATTTCGTGTTGTGGCTTTCTGTCATAGCAATAATTTATACTTCGCTTGTTGCAATGGTCCAAGAAGATATGAAGAAATTAATAGCTTATTCATCTGTGGCGCATATGGGTTATGTAACTATGGGTATTTTCACACTAAACCAACAAGGGATAGATGGGGCCATTTTTCAAATGATTAGCCATGGCTTTGTATCAGGGGCTTTGTTTTTAATTGTTGGTGTTATTTACGATAGAATTCATACAAGAGAAATTAGTGCGTACGGTGGACTTGTGAATAGAATGCCAGCCTATGCATTAATATTTATGTTATTTACGATGGCAAATGTTGGCTTACCAGGAACAAGTGGTTTTGTAGGTGAACTTTTAACACTAATTGGTGTTTTCCAGGTTAATACTTGGGTAGCAGTATTTGCTACATTTGGTGTGGTTTTATCAGCAGCGTATGCTTTATGGCTTTATAGAAGGGTCGTATTTGGGGATTTAATTAAAGTTAGTTTGAAAAGTATAGGTGATTTAGATACTCGTGAGCGTCTTTTATTTGCACCTTTGATTTTGGCAACTTTAATTTTTGGTATCTACCCAAGCTTAATCATCGATATTATTGGTCCATCAGTAGAGTCTTTGATTCAAAATATTGAGGCGTCCCAATCTATGAAGTTGGTTCAAAACTAAGGATGTGTAATTATGCTTGTTAATAGCTTGACAATAGTTTTTTCAGAGCTTGCTCTTATTATATATATTCTAGCAAGTTTGATGTTTGCAGTTTATACAAAAAAAGATCAATTAACATCAAAATTAATGTGGGTAACAGCATCGGTTATGATCGTGCTTGGAGCTTTAATTATATTATTGGGATCTGGCACTTCAAAAGCTTTTGGTGGTGCATTTATTGATGACGGGTTTGCTCGATATGCAAAAGTTGTTGTTTTGTGGTCATCTGCAATAATTTTAATAATAAGCAGGGATTATCTTACAAAAAATAATTTAATGAAATTTGAATATCCAATCCTTATAGGGTTGGCAGTAGTTGGAATGATGATGATGGTTTCAGCTGGAGATTTAATGTCATTATATATGGGTATAGAGTTACAATCCTTAGCGCTATACGTAATAGCTGCTTTTAATCGTGATAGTATTCGTTCTACTGAGGCGGGTTTGAAATACTTTGTATTGGGAGCGCTTTCATCTGGGTTGCTCTTATACGGTGCTTCATTAATTTATGGATTTTCGGGTACAACAAATTTCGATGGAATAGCTTTAGCACTTAATCAAGGGGAAATATCTCTAGGATTATTAATAGGATTGGTATTCTTAGCGACTGGTTTGGCGTTTAAAGTTTCGGCGGCCCCATTTCATATGTGGACACCTGACGTTTATGAAGGTGCACCAACACCAGTCACAGCTTTTTTTGCTACTGCGCCAAAAGTGGCTGCAATGATCTTATTTACTCGAGTTGCATATGGAGCATTCGGGGAGATCAAATCTGATTGGCAACAAATTGTATCTTTTCTTGCAGTAGCCTCGATGTTTTTAGGATCGATAGCTGCTATAGGTCAGAAAGACATTAAGCGGATGATGGCTTATTCATCAATAGGACATATGGGTTTCGCGTTGGTTGGTTTGGCTAGTGGAACTGAAATAGGTGTTCAAGCATTGTTAATCTATATGTCAATTTATGTGATCATGAATATTGGTACTTTTGCATTTATATTGTCTATGGAAAAAGATGGCCATCCAGTAACAGAAATTTCTGCATTAAATATGTATTCTAGAGTTGATCCTCTTCGTGCATTAGCATTGATGATATTAATGTTTTCTCTTGCTGGTATACCCCCGATGGTTGGTTTTTTTGGAAAGTTTTATGTATTAAAAGCAGCAGTTGATGCAAATATGGCCTGGTTGGCAATTGCTGGGGTTATAGCTTCCGTCATCGGTGCCTTTTATTATTTAAGAATTGTTTATTTAATGTATTTTGGAGAAGAAAAAGATTTGTTAGATGGTAAAATGTCAACTTCTGGTTGGGTGATATTAATGGTGTCAGCTTTACTTATGATTTTGGGGGTCATAAATTTATTTGGAATAGAAGAAATAGCATTAGCTGCGGCTTCTACATTGTTTAATTAAATGGTTTCTTGGCCTGCAGGTTATGATCGCATTATTCTGAAAGAAACAGATAGCACAAATGCAGAGGCTATTAGGCGAATTGAATCTTTTAGCAAACCCACTTGGATTTTAACTGAGCTACAAACATCGGGGAAAGGCCGTCGAGGCCGTGCTTGGCTAATGCCAAAAGGTAATTTTGCAGCGACTTTAGTTTTAAAACCTCAAAGTTCGTTAAGACTTGCCGCCCTTCGATCTTTTGTAGCTTCTCTAGCCCTTCGGTCTGCATTTGTAATACACTGCGGAAGTAGTGATAAATTTAAACTAAAGTGGCCTAACGATGTTTTGTTAAGTGGAGGAAAGGTTGCTGGCATATTACTCGAAAGTATTGGTAAAGGAGATAAAGTAGATAGTCTTCTTATTGGAATTGGTGCTAATTTAGTGAACTCTCCAGAGATTCAGGAGGTTGATTTAAGTAGTGGGTCTCCAGTTAATATTATGGAAACACTTGGTCTGAATATCCCACCTATCGATTTTTTGACTACACTAGCTAATCAGTTTAAGGTTTATGATGATAAAATTCGGGAAAGAGGCTTTGATATAATTAGAACTGAATGGCTTTCTCATGCAGCTAAACTCAATCAAATGATAATTGCTCGGGTTGGTTCGTCCGAGATAAAAGGTATCTTTGAAAACATTGATGATGATGGTTCACTTATTTTAAACACTTCAGCGGGCATAAAGAAAATTGCAGCAGCCGATGTGTATTTTGAGGAGAACTGAGGGTGCTTTTAGCAATAGATGTCGGAAATACTAATACCGTATTTGCCGTTTATGATGATAATAACTTCTTAGTTGAATGGCGATGTGCTACTGAGGCTTCTAGAACGGCAGATGAATATTATGTTTGGTTAAGTTCATTAATTGAATTTCAGGTGCAAAAAATTTCAATATCAAGAGTTGTGATAAGCTCTGTTGTGCCACAGGTCATTTTTAATTTAACAGAACTTGGAAAAAAATACTTTGATTTTTTGCCACTAATAATTGGAAAAGCTAATTGTAAATTGCCTGTTGATGTTAGAGTTGATGAGGGTGCAAATGTGGGTGCAGACCGGATCGTCAATACAGTAGCAGCCTTTGATCGGTATGGGGGTAATTTAATAGTGGTTGATTTTGGAACTGCCACCACTTTTGATGTTGTTGATAATGATGGGGCTTATATTGGTGGGGTAATTGCTCCAGGAGTTAATTTAAGTGTAAAAGCTTTACATGAGGCTGCGGCTGCATTGCCTAATATTGATGTAGCACAGCCAAAAATATCGATTGGTACAAACACTATAGCATGTATGAAAAGTGGCATTTTTTGGGGTTATGTTGGGTTGGTTAAGGAGATTTGTAGTAGAATAAAAATGGAGCATGGATATCCAATGGAGGTCATAGGCACTGGTGGATTGGCTCAATTATTCTCTCGTGGAGAGAAAATATTTGATGTAGTTGATGGAGAACTCACCACACATGGCCTATTCGTAATTGATAAATTTAACCGAAAGTTATAAAATGAGCGATAAGAAATTTATTTATCTTCCTTTGGGTGGCGCTGGGGAAATTGGCATGAATTGTTATATATATGGCTTTGGCCCGAAAGGAAAAGAAAGCTTAATAATTGTTGATTTGGGCGTGTCTTTCCCTGACGCAGAATCCACACCTGGTGTTGACTTAATACTACCAGATATCAGTTGGCTTTTGGAGCGTCGTGATAGAATTAAAGGCATATTTCTTACTCACGCCCATGAAGATCACATTGGTGCAATAGGGCTATTTCCTGAACTTTCTGATGTACCTATTTATGCAAGGCCCTTTACGGCTGCCAATGCCCAAAGAAAATTATTAGAAAGAGGAAAGAATGAAGAGGTTGTAAAAGAAATATCAATCTACCCACAATGTGTTGAGGTAGGTCCGTTCAGTGTCTCTTTTTTACCTGTTTCTCATTCAATACCAGAATCATCCGGATTAATTATCAAAACTGACCTTGGAAAAGTATTTCATACTGGGGACTTTAAGCTAGACAAAACGCCAATTTTGGGAGATCCTTTTGACCCAGATTTGTGGAAAGCCGCTTGTGTTGATTTAGATGTGTTGGTTTGTGATAGTACTAATGTATTAGTGACACAGCCCGCAAAGTCAGAAAAATCTTTAAAGAAAGATTTAGTAAATCTAATCAAATCACAGTCAGGCATGGTAATAGCAACGACATTTGCATCAAATATTGCTCGATTAAAAACTTTGGCGGATGCAGCTACTGCTGCAGATCGATCAATAGTTTTGTTAGGCAGAGCAATGCTCAGAATGATTGAATTAGGTCTTAAAACAGGCATTTTAAAGGAGTTTCCTAATGTTCTTTCGCCGGAGCAAGCACTTGAATTGCCGCGGTCACATATTTTTATTTTAAGTACTGGTAGCCAAGGTGAAAGGCGCGCGGCTTCTGCGCAGCTTTCCAACGGAAAATATCGAGGAATGGTGTTGAAAGAAGGAGATATGTTTCTATTTTCTTCGAAAACAATTCCAGGAAATGAAGTGGGCGTTAATAGAATTATTAATAATCTGAGTAAGAAAAATGTAGATGTAGTCGAAAATGAAGGAAATTTATATCATGTTTCTGGTCATGCTAATCGCTCAGAAATAAATGATATTCATAAGTTATTGAAGCCAAGAGTTGTTATTCCAATGCATGGAGAACCTAGGCATTTACGGTCACATTACTTGCTCGCAAAAAAGAATGGCTTCAAATCAATAATAGCTGGTAATGGCTCACTGGTAGATATCTCGAATGGTCATGCTAATCTTTTAAAAGAAGTGGAAAGTGGGAAAACCTATTTGGATGGAAAGGTTTTGATTGGAGCGAAAGATGGAGTTGTCCGTGATCGCGTTAGAATGTCTTTTGCAGGCCATATTGCTATAAATATAATTATAGATGAAAATGACGATTTGATTGATGATGTGTGGGTGCAATCACATGGCTTGCCTAAACTTATATCTGGTGAAATCTTAGATAAAGCCATTGAAGATTCTATTATGGTTTCAATTAACTTAGTAGAAAATCAAACACTGATGGATGATCAGGAGTTAAGAAAAGTTATAATCAAATCATCCAGAAGAATTGTCATGGAATTAATTGATAAAAAACCTGAGATTACTGTTTTAATTAATCGATTAATGTCAGTTTAATTTAATTATTCAGTTGCGAAAGTTTATTTCAAGAAAGGCGGGCATATGGTCTCCCAAACCGGTCGTTTTCTTTGAATTGTCATCCTTGATTTTTATGGGGATGTCAGTTTTTGTAGGGATCTCAGGTGGTTTAGTCATTTTTTTGTTATTATCAGTTATATTACCAGTTGGTTTAGTTTTTGTATTAGTTCTTCTGCTTTTGACCTCATCGCTGATCTTATTTTTATTTGATGTTGTTTGTGACGGTTTGTCTGCATTGAAAGCAATTTTTGGAACATCCATTTTAACAAGTTTTTCAATTGCTAAGAGATATTTATCATCAGCTGGTGTGGAAATCATTATTGTAGAACCAGGTCGCCCAGCTCTGCCAGTGCGGCCTATCCTATGAACGTAGTCTTCAGCGTGTATGGGAACATCAAAATTAAATACATGGCTTACATTAGGGATATCTAAACCTCTAGCAGCAACGTCAGATGCAATTAGAAATCTAATGGACCCCTTTTTAAAGCCACTTAAAACTTCCGTTCTCACTGATTGTTCTAGATCACCATGGATAGCGCCAACATTGAAGCCATGACTTTTCATTGACTTCATCAGGATATCAACATCTATTTTTCGATTGCAAAATATTATCCCATTTTTGCATTTTTCTTTCTCATTTAGTATTATTTCTCGAAGTAAGTTTCGTTTTTCTTTAAACGTACGATCCTTACGGCTTGGTTTAAATGAAACAACACCCTGAGTTATTGTTTCTGAAATAGTAGCCTGTTGGGCAACTTCAATTCTGACTGGTGCAGAAAGAAACTCTTCTGTGATCCTAGTTATTTCTGGTGCCATGGTGGCAGAAAAAAATAAGGTTTGTCTGGTAAATGGAGTAAGCTTAAATATTCTTTCGATATCTGGAATAAACCCCATATCTAGCATTCTGTCTGCCTCATCAACTACCATAATTTTCACACCAGTCAGTAGAAGTTTACCTCTTTCAAAATGATCAATTAAACGTCCTGGGGTTGCAATTAACACATCGACACCACGATCAATTAATAAATCTTGTTCTTTGAAGCTTACTCCTCCAATTAATAAAGCTTTGGTTAACTTTGTATTTTTGGCATAAATATCAAAATTTTCTGCCACCTGTGCAGCTAATTCCCGCGTGGGTGCTAGCACTAAGGAGCGGGGCATTCTAGCCCTTGCACGACCCTTCGCCAGCATTGTTATTAATGGTAACGTAAAACTGGCTGTTTTACCTGTACCTGTTTGAGCGATACCCAATATATCACGTCCCTTTAATGCTTCTGGGATTGCTTGTGCTTGAATTGGGGTGGGTGTTTCATATCCGGCATCGAATATTGCTGATAATACATTTGAATCAAGTTCAAGATCTGTAAATTTTATCATATAATCCTATATTAAAATTGATATTAATTAGTTATTTCTTTTAAAGTTTTGGTAAATCAGTTGAAGGAAATTTTACAATCTATTGAGATACTTGTTTTAAGAAGATTTGGCTTGGTATCACTTATACTTATTTTTTTTATTTTTATAGGTTTTTATCGTTACTTTCGCATTATTAATCAATTTTAATTTAGAATGATGTATTTCGGAAACATTCTATACCGCAAAGGATTAGACTTATACAGATTTGTAATTTGTATATTGCTCCAATTAGTAAGCTGCTTTACTCAATATGCAGTGTTAAAAATTGAATTCACGTCTGTGACTATTCGAGATACAGTATAATTAAATCATAAGGATTTTCTAAATGTCAGTTACCCCCGATCAGTTGAAAGAAATAAAAGAGCAATGCGATCAAAAAGAAACTACGTGCAGAGCAATTCCTATGGGAATGGTGAGAATTCTCATCGATGCTTAAATTATAAATTTTCTTGGCTTTGGTTAATTAGTTCTTTTAATTATCCAAAGCTAAACTTGAAAAGTCTAAAAACGTGAATAAAGATGGTTTAAAGAGTTCTGCGACTGTTTCGGTAGCTCCAATGATGGATTGGACTGACCGACATTGTCGCTATTTACACCGCACAATATCTAAAAATACACTTTTGTATACAGAAATGCTTACAGCCGCTGCAATTGTTAACGGCGATAAATCAAAACTTTTAGATTTTAATGAGGCTGAGCATCCAATTGCGTTACAAATGGGTGGTTCTGAGCCAAAACTACTCGCAGATGCTGTGAGAATTGTTGAAAAATGGGGTTATGATGAGGTAAATTTAAATGTTGGGTGCCCATCGGATAGAGTAAAGTCTGGATCGTTTGGCGTTGTTTTAATGAGGTCCCCTCATTTAGTTGCAGATTGTATAAAAGCAATGTTGGACGCTAGTCAAAATGTAGAAATTACGCTCAAATGTAGAATTGGCGTAGATGAGGATGATCCTTATGTTATTCTGCCTGATTTCATTGAGAAGATGCAATCTGCTGGTGTGGGGAGGTTAATTATTCATGCTCGGAAAGCATGGTTGCAAGGTATTAGTCCCAAGCAAAATAGAAATTTACCACCACTTGATTATAATTTGATATTTAAAATGAAAGAAATGTTTCCTAGAATGCATTTGACAATAAATGGTGGCATTCAGGATATTGGTGAAATTAAGACACATTTATCTAACGGTATAGATGGGGTTATGATTGGCCGTTCAGCATATCATAATCCCGTCCATGTTTTGCAAAAAGTTGATTGTGAGATCTATAACATGGGTGTTGTGAAAACAGGATTTGAAATAGTGGAAGTGATGTTACCTTATATAGAGCGTCATCTTAAAAATGGTGGAAGATTAAATCAAATAACACGGCATATGTTAGGCATTTTTTCTGCTCAGCCAGGCGCAAAGGTATGGCGAAGAAAAATTTCAGAACAAGCCTACAAAAAAGATGCTGATACCGATGTTTTGATTAATGCGCTCAAAAGTGTAGTTTTGGCTCAGAAAGATAGTAGTTAATAGTTCCTGGGTATAGACAATTTTCCAAGTTAATTAAATAAAATGGTATTTGAACATTTAACATTTAGGGAGACTTTATTGTTATGATAGAAACTACAGAACTATTTCTAATGCTAATATTATTATTGTTCATTGGTGGTTTTGCAGGAATTATAGCTGGTCTTTTAGGTGTGGGTGGGGGAATTATCTTAGTTCCTGCATTTTACTTTGCTTTTGAATATTTGGGATATAACTCAATCTACCTAATGCAAATTTGTTTAGCCACATCTTTGGCAACTATTATAGTTACTTCTATTAGATCGGTTTGGGCCCATAATACTAAGGGTGCTGTAGACTGGTTCGTCTTAAGAAAATGGTTTTTTGGAATAGTTATTGGCGCTTTCGTTGGTGTGTTTTTTGCATCTGGTTTGAGCTCAAATACTTTGATGGTAATATTTGGTACTTTGGGATGTTTAGTAGGTTTATATTTAGCGTTTGGAAAAGATGGATGGCGTTTGGGCGATGGAATGCCAAAAGGGATTAGCCGATTTCTAATATCTATTATTCTGGGTTTTATGTCAGTTTTGATGGGAATTGGAGGTGGATCATTTGGTGTTCCTTTGATGACTTTATTTAATATTCCCATTCACCGCGCCATAGCAACTGCATCAGGATTTGGGTTTGTCATTGCTTTACCATCAGTTTTGGGGTTTTTACTACTGAATATTCCTTCAGAATATAGGCCACCCTTTACTATTGGATCTATTAATTTAATTGCGTTTTTTGTTGTAATTTTCATGACCCTTCTGACAACTCCTATTGGAGTGCGCTTAGCACATGCTATGGATCCTAAACCATTAAAACGTTTTTTTGCGATTTTTATTATAATTATGGCTCTAAATATGTTGAGAAAAGCGTTTTGATTTGGAACATGATTATGAACAAAATGGGTGGATTAAATTTAAATATGATCCTAAACTTGATAGCTGGTTGAAGTCTGTTTCTAGGGCAGTTTTCTCTGAAATTCATAACAATAATAATAAAAAAAATTGGTTAAGATACCAAGGAACATGGTTTGCTGGAGTTAGGGTTTTGAAAAATGATAATCGTGGTATCGTTAATAATGGACCTGAATTAGATATTAATTCTTCGCGTTGGGCGTTGAAACAACTAAAAGTAAAGAATATAAAATGGGATCCGGCCCAAGTGTCAGTTTGTTATCCAGGATATCCGATGCCAAGAGAGGAAGAGAGTAAAGCTGCATTTAAATATAGGCTCAAAAGAGATGCAGCCCACGTGGATGGGTTACACCCAGTTGGAAAAGAAAAAATCCGCAAACTAAAGGAGCAACATGCGTTTATCATGGGAATTCCTGTCACAATTTCTAGTAAAAAAGCTTCTCCATTAGTGGTTTGGGAGGGAAGTCACAAAATTATTAAATATTATTTTGAAAAAGAATTCTTTGATATTGATCCAAAAGATTGGAAAAATATTGATATTACTAAGTCTTATCATAAAGCGAGAGAAGTAATTTTTGAATCCTGCAAAAGAGTAGAGATTCATGCAGAGCCAGGAGAATCATACATCATTCATAGAATGGCGTTACATGGTGTTGCCCCTTGGGATGGGCGAGCAAACAGTGGAAAAGAAGGTAGAGTAATTATTTACTTTAGGCCTGAAGCCGACTTGGGTACATTAGGGTGGTTAAATAAGCCTTAAAGGTTTGATTAATCTTTTAAACGCCTACTTCTTCCTCCACGCCTTTTAGTAAAAATTTTACCTCTACTTGGTAATCCCTCAATTATTAACTGTCTTTCCTTTGAAGAGTACCGTGACCATTTCTGTATTTCGTCCGCTGAGCGATAGCATCCAATGCATATTTTAGCTGTCGAATGTAATACGCAAAGTTTTATGCAGGGGCTTTCTACTTCTTCACGTTTCCAAATTTCATCAATCATTCTTTTGCCTTAATATTTTGAATTCTATCTAAAGCTCCTTGCAAAATATAACCTGCGGCAACATGATCTATGACTTGATTGCGACGTTTTCGAGATGTATCAGCCTCAATCAATACTCTTTCAGCCGCAACAGTTGAAAGTCTTTCATCCCAAAAAGAGATGGAAATTTCAATTAAGTTATTTAAATTTCGGGCAAAGGCACGCGTTGATTGGCATCTTGGACCCTCGGAACCATCCATATTTATAGGTAATCCTAAAACAATACCTTCAATGTCTCTCAGCTCAATTATCTTTATTAACTGAGCAGCATCATTTTTGAATTTAGTTCTTCTGATAGTTTCAAGTGGACTAGCTACTGATACCAATTTATTGCTAACAGCAACGCCAATAGTTTTTTCACCTAAATCTAATCCAATCACAGCTTTTAATCTGGAAATATTTTCATAAAAATCAATAAAATTTGTAAATACACTCATCCAATTTTTACTTTAAGATTTATTTTTTTCATTATTATCAGTATCCTAAGGTTATTTTAATAACGTGTTGATCTGGAATTTTTTGTTTCAAATCTTTTTACCTATTTTTTGATTTAGTTAATTGTTTCTGAGGCCAGCTTTTATTGCCAAATCATTAATTATTTTTTCTATTTCTCCAATCCAAGGATCATTACCATTACTACTTCTTAGAAGTTTATCCCAAATTTTATATGCAAGATCTGGCCTTTTTGTTTGCGCCATAAGAAGGCCAGTAAAATATAGAGCTCTCCGATATTCTTTATTTAGATTGAGAGCTTTTTTTAGACTATTTTCAGCTTCTGGTGAGACATAACCATTTGCGGCATTTATTAACATTTGTGCATGATCTGTGTGGTTAGTAGCTGTTGCGTTAATACCTAAACTTTTGATCAATTTTTTTTGAGCAATATGCGCTTCAGTAAAACGGTTAAGATTAATTTCATGTTTTATTAATAGTTTAAGTCCAGCTAGATCATAATTATTTCTTTCTACGGCCATTCTGAGGTCTTGTATTAACTGTAAGTGTTCATCGTCGTACTTAATTATTGATTTTGTAGTTTTAATTTTTTTCTCAACAAATGCTTGCGATGGACGATTGTCAGTAAACGCTCGTATTGTCTCTAACCTATTTTTGAGAGGGAGATCAGGTTGCCCAAAAAAACCTATGGTAAAATATATTATTGAAGTACAAACAATAATAAATCCAGTTATTAAAGTGATTAATAAATAGCTGATGGTTTTAGTTGTTGATAATAATTTTTCTGATGTTTTCAGGCTATTTTCTAGAAGGCGTTTTTTTATTTCGAGACTTGATTGTTCTGCATCGGATTCACTGAGGATACCACGTTCGATATCTTTGGGTACATCGATTAACTGCTGGCGGTATAAATTAAGTTCTATTTTATGGTTATTATTTTTTGGTACTTTTTTTAATATTATGAAAGCACTTACTGTAATTGGAACTAGAACCAATAAAGCTGAAAATAGTAAAAATAATAACATATGTACACCTATTTGCACCTCTAAAACAAATTAAGTAATATAGTACATTAATGAGTAATTATGTACGTCTATATGGTGTGTTTGGGTAATAATCAAAGAGTTGTTTTAAAAATTGTCGCAAATTAGTTGTAACAGGCCGATTTAACTATTGGAATTTGTAAATTTTGGGCGCATTTAAACTATCAATCAGATGCGTAATTTATTTTGTTTTAATTGTCACCGTTAGGAAAGTGAATTTATGAGAAAATATTCAGTAGCGGCAATAGTTAGAGAAGCTTTCAGGTATCATACTGGATGGGAGAGAGCTTGGCGTTCTCCTGATCCTAAAAAGGAATACGATGTAATTATAATTGGTGCTGGTGGGCATGGCTTGGCAACGGCTTATTACTTGGGAAAAAATTATGGAATAAAAAATGTTGCGATAATTGAAAAGGGATGGCTTGGTGGTGGGAATACTGGTCGTAATACTACTATTATTAGGTCAAATTACTTACAGGACTCCTCAGCGGCAATTTATGAGAAAGCTAGATCATTATATGAAACGCTCTCACAAGACTTGAATTATAACATCATGTTCTCGCCCAGAGGTGTAATGATGCTGGCTCAGACAGAACACGAGATCCGAGGATATCGGCGTACTGCTCATGCTAATAATCTACAGGGTGTAGAAACAGAATTTATTGCACCGAAAACAGTGAAAAAATTATGCCCAATCATTGAGTTATCTGGCCCTCGCTTTCCTGTTTTAGGTGCATTGTGGCAGCCTCGAGGTGGAACAGCACGGCACGACGCAGTAGCATGGGGATATGCAAGAGCTTGTTCTGATATGGGTATGGATATCATTCAAAAGTGTGAAGTTACTGGAATAATACAATCTAAAGGGCATGTCACTGGAATAGAAACTACAAAAGGGAAAATAAAAACTAAAACTTTAGGTATGGTTGTGGCTGGTAATTCAAGTGTATTAGCAGACAAAGCTGGTTTTAGGCTTCCTATTGAAAGTGTAGCATTGCAAGCTTTAGTTTCAGAACCGATTAAACCCTGTATGGACGTCGTGGTTATGGCAAATACAGTCCACGGTTATATGAGCCAATCTGATAAAGGTGAAATGGTTATAGGTGGTGGAACAGACGGATTTAATAATTACACACAACGCGGCAGTTTTCACCATATAGAGGAGACGGTAAGGGCCTTAATCGAAACCTTCCCAATGATCTCTAGGCTGAAGATGCTGCGGCAATGGGGTGGTATTGTTGATGTGACTGGTGATCGGTCACCTATTATTTCTAAGACACCTCTTTCAGGATGTTTTATTAATTGTGGCTGGGGTACTGGTGGGTTTAAAGCTATCCCTGGCTCTGGATGGGCGATGGCAGAAACAATGGCAACTGGAAGCCCTAGCATATTAGCATCCGCATTTAGTTTAGATAGATTTAAAGAAGGACGATTTATTGATGAAAGTGTAGCGGCTGGTGTTGCGCATTAATTGCTAATCATATGTTAAGAAGTGTTTTATAAGGATCTGTAAATGTTAATTATTAAATGCCCTTATTGTGGAGTTGAGGCAGAAGAAACTGAGCTAACTGCAGGTGGTGAAGCTCATCTAAAAAGGTTTGGGCCAGATTCATCTGATGATGAGTTTGAAAGTTACCTATTTATGCGCAAAAATGTAAAAGGGGTGAATTTTGAAAGATGGCACCATACTTATGGCTGTGGAAAATGGTTTCATGCTGCACGTTGCTCAATCACACTTGAGGTGTTTGGAACATATTTAGCTCAAACATTGGAACCTCCAAAAGAGCTTCTTTCAATTATTACAAGAAAACGTCCTGAATGGGAGAGTTTTTGATGAGCACACGACTTGAAACTGGTGGTAATCTTTTGGATAGGAATTTATCCCAAGAATTTACGTTTAATGGTAAGAGGCTAAAGGGCTTTAAAGGTGATACCCTAGCATCTGCGCTTTTAGCTAATAATCAGGTCCTTGTCGGGCGTTCCTTTAAATATCATAGGCCACGTGGGATTGTCGCGGCAGGTCCAGAAGAGCCGAATGCATTATTTGAAACTGGGTCTGGATCAACTTTTGAACCTAACCAAAGGGCTACCACCACAAAATTATTTGATGGTTTACAGGTTAAAAGTCAAAATCACTGGCCTACTTTGGAATTTGATATTGGCGTCATAAACTCTGGACTTTCTCGGTTTTTACCAGCGGGGTTCTATTATAAAACATTTATTCATCCAAGGTTTGCTTGGAAGCATATTTTTGAACCAATTATTAGACGAGCTGCTGGACTTGGTTCTGCCCCAACTGAAAAAGATTCTGATTCTTATGAACATTTTTATGCTCATGTTGATTTATTGATTATAGGCGGTGGCATAGCTGGTATTACTGCAGCTAGGGCAGCAATGAAAAGTGGTTTAAAAATTCTAATGATCGAGCAAAATGATTATTGGGGAGGAAGAGCTTCTATAGATAATGTTGATATCGACGATGGACTATCATCAGATTGGATAGATGAACAAATAAATAAGCTTTCAAAAGTAGATAATGTTAAATTGAGATTAAACACTATGGGTGCAGGTGTATATGATCATGGATATGTTTTGTTGCATGAAAATCTAATGGATGGTTCCAAGGAAGAGGGTGGCCTTCGGCAAAGATTATGGAGAGTACGTGCTAAACATATTATTACTGCTACGGGAGCTATCGAACGGCCATTGTCTTTTGCTGGTAACGATCTTCCAGGAGTAATGTTGGCTGCTTCTGTTAGGGATTATGCGGTGAATTTTGGTGTTTCTTGTGGTGATAAGACTGTGATCGTTACAAATAATGATGATGCTTATAGGACGGCGATAGTTATGAAAAATGTGGGATTAGAAGTTCCCTGTATAATTGACGCTAGATCCTCTGTAACAGGAAATCTGCCGGCTCAGGCTCGCAAATTGGGTATCAGAATAGAAACTGGTAAAGGTATATCAACAGTTAAAGGTTCAAAAAAAGTTGAAAGTGTTACTATATGTTCTCAGGCAGGTGGAGGAGAGGTCTTAGAAGAGATTAGCTGTGATTGTGTTGCAATGTCAGGAGGTTGGTCTCCAGTGGTACATCTGTGGTCGCATTGTGGAGGAAAACTCAATTGGGATGACTATGACTGTATGTTTAAGCCCGATGATACTAGGCCCCCTCTTGGCGCAAATGGTGAACAATTTGTAACAGTTGCTGGAACTGCCAATGGACATTTATTAATTGATGAAGTTCTTTTGAACGCTCATGACGCCAGTATCGCAATTGTGAAAAAAATTACTGGCAAGTTACCTAAAATAAAATGCCCTAAATCTATTGCAATAAAAGAAGATCAACTAGTCCCAGTTTGGTTTATGCCACAAGGAGCAAGTCAAAAGTTAAAAATGAAAACTTGGTTAGATTTTCAAAATGATGTGAAGGTCACAGATGTAGAGCTTTCTGCACAGGAAGGTTTCGAAAGTGTTGAGCATACAAAAAGATATACGACTTTGGGTATGGCTACAGATCAAGGAAAATTATCAAATATTAATGGATTAGCTGTTTTGTCAAATAGCCTTAATCTGCCAATACCTGACGTGGGTACAACAACTTTCCGTCCTCCTTATTATCCAATATCTTTGGGTTCGATTGGTGGTGACGCGCGTGGAAATTTATTTAAACCCATTAGAAAAACATCCATTCACAAATGGATAAATGACAATGGAGCAATATGGGAGCCAGTCGCTGATTGGCGGAGACCGTATTGTTTTATACGTGGAAATGAAAATATTAAAGAAGCAGTTGAGCGTGAAATTTTAAACACAAGAAATAATTGTGGAATACTAGATGCCTCAACACTTGGAAAAATTCTTGTCAAAGGTCCAGATGCTGGAAAATTTTTAGATATGATTTATACAAATATGATGTCTAATTTAAAAGTGGGAAAATGCCGGTATGGCTTGATGTGTAGCGAAAATGGGTTTTTATCAGACGATGGTGTTGTGGTAAGATTGTCGGGAGATTCTTACCTATGTCACACTACCTCAGGGGGATCAGATCGAATACATGCCCATATGGAAGAATGGTTACAAACTGAATGGTGGGATTGGAAAGTTTATACTTTGAATTTGACCGAACAGTATTCACAAATTGCTATTGTTGGTCCCAAAGCGCGTCAAGTGATTGCAAAGATGGGAGTTGAGGGCATTGATATCAGTCCAGAAGGGTTGCCATTCATGTCATTCTCAGAAGGAAAAATTGCTGGAATAAATGCTAGAATATTTCGAATTTCTTTTTCTGGAGAGCTTTCTTATGAAATTGCAGTGCCCGCGAGAATGGCTCAAGAGTTTTGGAATTCTGCTTTAAGCGCTGGTGATGAGCATAATATTATGCCTTATGGTACAGAAGCTTTACATGTGATGCGTGCCGAAAAAGGTTTTATTATGATTGGTGATGAAACTGACGGAACCGTCATCCCACAAGATCTTGGACTAGATTGGGCAATTTCTAAAAAGAAAGAAGACTTCATCGGTAAAAGGGCACAATTGAGAGATTTTTTACAGTCGGATGAGAGATGGAAATTAGTTGGTCTCAAAACAATTGACCCAACTGTTATTTTACCTGACGGAAGTTATGCTGTTGACGATGATTTAAACAAATATGGTCACAAGAACATGATTGGCCGAGTAACTTCGAGTTACTATTCTCCAACCCTTGAGAGATCAATCGCATTTGCTCTTGTTCATAAAGGTCCAGAAAGAATGGAAGAAGTTTTAAATTTTCCAAATTTAGATGGAACTGTAACAAAAGCTGTCATTTGTGATCCAGTATTTTATGATAAAGAAGGAAAAAGTCAAAATGCCTGACTTCAAAAATAATTTTGACGAATTAAGTTATAAGGGTGCAATAGAAATAAATTTATCTAAAGCCA
>Ga0209482_1000361_pt1 | contig 40578 bp, 38 predicted proteins | sample CoawatmetaG10DNA_FD_187512 | JGI IMG/M metagenome (GOLD analysis project Ga0209482, IMG submission 187512) | Marine microbial communities from the West Antarctic Peninsula - Coastal water metaG104-DNA (SPAdes) (version 2) | ecosystem: Environmental > Aquatic > Marine > Coastal ...
TCCAATAACATCAATAAACAACCAAATGGGAAGAAAAATAATACTTAAAAAGGCACATAACCAATATGGTAAGGAACCTAACTCGTCTTCAAAAAACAAACCCCACAATGTATTTTCATGTTTGCCTCTTGTTATAATATGATCATAACCAGTTTCATTGCCCCAATAAATGCAAAGAAATCTCACAGTTGCACTTAGTGTGAGATGTATGAAAAACAAAGTGTAAAGATCGTATACCTCTGCAATGGCCCAAAACAATGAAGCAAAGGATAAAAATCCTACTACCAAATCAAACATTGCACCAAACTTAGTACAATTATCAGTTGCTCTTGCAAGCGCACCATCAACATGGTCTAACCATCGACCAAAACAAAAAGATGCAATACCTAGAACACTATATCCCTGCCAAACTAAAAATGCTCCAAGCAAAGGAAACACTAACGAAATAAAAGTTACAAGGTTAGGAGTGATCCAATTTATTTTTGATAGCGTTGGTATTGTTTTGAGAGCAAGTCTTTCGTCAAATTCAAAATAGTATCTAATGTTCATAATAATTATCCATTTCGGGAGAAAAGGTATAAAGAGTTTGAGTTTTATTTTTCGCTCTTTCCATACTCTCTTGTTTATATTGTTTTCTCATATCAAGGTATTTGCTGTTTATTGATAACACATCTACTATGCATTCTTCTCCAGTACAATATCTAGCTTTTTCACCGTGGTCTGATGAAAAATCTATCATGTTAAGTTTTTTATAATCGTGGCTTTTATCTAAAAATTCCCACCCAGATAGTTTTGGTCTAAGATGAAATCCTAATTCCTGATATATTATATTCTTAGCTTCATATATCTCTGGTATTTGTAGCTCTAACTCTTTTTGGTGTTTGTGTTTATAATATGTTGGGAGGTGTTTAGCATACAGTGTGAACATAATATTGTTGACGTATTTTTGGTGAACACCTCCAGAAAAAATGCCAGAACATAAACCATCTTTATTTTCAAAAACAAGATGACCATCGCCACTAACAGGAACTCTATCACTAAGGGTAGCATATTTTTCATAACACATGTATTGAATGAGGGTGCCTAGTCCTAATGAATTTCTAAAAAAATTCCATTCCAACAGTTTATCTTGCAAACCTCTTTTTGTTAATTCTACATCAATCACTTTTGGTTTGATTTGATACTTTTTAAAAAATGCCGACGCATATAACCATTCAAGTTCGTTCCAACTGTCTTCAAAAATAGTTTTAAAAAACACATACTCTACGTCTAAATTTGTTCTGGAAAATCCTAAAGCAGCAGCTTGAGAATCTATTCCACCAGAAACCATCATTGCAACATTGTCTCCAACACTATTGGCCTGTGCCTCTAAAGCACAAAGTAAATTTTTATGTGGTTCTGATAATTCTTTCTTTAATACTAAAACATCTTTATTATCATACTCAATCCAACCCTCACTGAAAGTAGTGACTCTTTTTTCATGATTGTTGACTCCAAAGCGAGGAAGTCTTTCATATGTGTCATTCACATTCTAAATCCTCAAATTCATACAATACAAAACGTCGAGTTTCACCCTCACCTTTTTGTTTTTTTATTTTTAGGGAGACTAATTCTTCAGCTTCCTTTCCTTCAAATCCCATTGCTTTTACAATAATATTTGGCCCACGTTCATATCTTGCAAATTCACTGTGATCATTGGATAAGTCTACCACTGATAAAGAACGATAGTCATTATCCATATCTAAAAATTCATAATTAGAAAGCTTTGGTCTAAGCTGTATTCCAAGTTCATGATATATCAAAATTTTACTTTCCATATTATTTAATATTTTAAGTTCTGGGGTTGTTCTATGTTTAAATTCAAAATACTGAAAAAGATATGGTGCGTAATAAGGCATTAAAATAATAGGTGCGCCCCATTTATTATATTCGTGACCTGTGTGTGCAGCTACATGATGTTGCGTTCCAAAAACAAGACCTGGCTTCTTAAATATTCCTCTATGAATATTACCTTCATTTTCATATCTGAAATGACCATCAGTGCCTACAGGGTATCCATCGTATTTTTTCATATACTTGTTCATTCCGGCACTTGTAAACACAGAACCAGAACCTTTACCATCTTCAAAATATTCAGATTCCATCATAAAATCTATTAGACTATCTTGCGTGTAATCCATATCAATTACTTTTAAATCAATGTCATGTTTTTTTGCAAATGCTTTTGTAAACTCCCACTCAACTTCACATATATGTCCGTTAAATGAATTTCTTATATGAACAAAGTCTGCACCAACATCTGCCCATTTAAATCCTAATGCTGCCGCATGAGAATCGACACCACCAGAAACAAATATTGCTGGTTTAAAATTTTCAGCAATAGCTTTGCATTGTCTAATTAGTGCATCTTGGTAAGTTGTTGGGTTATAATCTTTATAGGGATAATCTTTTATCAGCATCTCTGTAGTTGATAAATCATACATCAACCAATCATTATAAAACACTTATCACTTCTCCTTTAACATCTTCTGCAATTCAGCAGTACTCCCAATAAAGAGTGCATTTGTCACGCTCTTCGGTGCGTTGTTAGGCACCTCTTTTAGTCTTCTCATTTTCTCTTGTAAGTCACCAAGTTTTTCAGTAACCTCTGCAACCTGTTTAATAAGGTTTCCGGCAACTTCATATGCTCGTGGATGGTCCGATTCTTTGGCGAGTTCCAGTATTCCTTCCACTGCATCCGTTCCTCTTTCGACCAAATTGTAAAAGTTTTGTCGCTGGTATTCATAATCTCTCTCCACATGATCAGCATTAGCGTCACCCCAATCTTCTTGGGATGGCGGCATCACTTCTTGTTTTTTATTGTCAGTTGAAATTTCTTCTACTATACCTAATGCTTTATCAATTGTACTATTCATCTTCGCCTGTCACTGGATTAAAGGTTTTTGCATCACTAAAGAAAGATGATACTTCATTGAATCCAAAATCATCATCTGCATCAGCACTAATTGGGTCTGGTGTAACTGTGAGTCTTTGTTCTCTCTTTGGAGATTTATCTGGTAAATCAGCAAACTGATCAGCTTGAACAGTTCTAATAATATTACTGGAAGTAACAGGACCATACAAATAAAATTTACATGTAAAGTTCATTGTATATGTCAATGCTCTTCTTTGTTCAAAATCTCCCTCGTAACTATCCTCATAAGTTATACCATTTAAGATAATTGGGATATCTCTTTTGATACCCATGTCTGCCATATCATTAACAGTGATAGTATAGTCTGGTTGAAAGTAAGGAAGAATTTGTTCTACAATTTGTAGTGCATCATCTGATTGTTTTGCCAAAATATATAATACAACATCCAAGTTGTAAGGCACTGGCATAAACTGGGTATCAAGTGATCTTGTTTTATTTCCTGTATTGACTTTTTTAAATTTTTGTACTCGGTTTAATTTTCTGGTAGAATCATAGGAAAGGTTTTGAATTTCAAAACCAATTCGAGGTAAAGTTACAGCTACCTTACTTGATAAGTCAGCATCCGACCTAAGACGAACTAAAAATTTTTCTCTTGGGCCATAAGCAAGAGGAACTTTCATGGATTGAGTAATATTGCCAGAACTATCCTTACGAACCAATTGAATATTATTAAATGTCGTTCCAAACGCTACGATTATCTTTCGTATTGTTTCGTGATAAAATTGCTGCCCTAACATTATGAACTACTCCCTACGTCACCAAATGGATTTCTTTCTGAGAAATCTAACACAGAATCATCAGCGTCATCAAACAACTCATTTTGTGCTGAAGTATCCACATTACCATCATCAGCTGTGCTTCCATCACCTAATATATAGTCTTCCTGTAATAAGAATTCTTCTGTCTCTGAAAGAAGAACACCGGCAGATGTTGTCATATCACTTGTTTCTAGTGCGACTATTTCGTCACCATCTGTATCTTCAGCATTTTCATATACAATTCTACCAATTTCATTCTCTAAGAATAACGCATCAATTGAAGCAGAATCTTGTTCCATTGTAAATTGTAATGCAAGAGTATCAGTTGATAACCCATCTTCAATCGCATCAATCGCAGAAATGTCTGTATCCAATACTTCAGAACTATAATCAAAGAGGCGACAACGCATCTTGTAAACTGGATTATTATCTAACTGGAAATATGGCTCATCGTGGTCTACAAAATTAATTTGGAATAACTTTGATAGAATTGGATGAAATATTAAGTCTCCCTCTAATGGTCTATCAGAATCAGTCGCTGTTGCTTCTGAAATAATATATCCACTCTCAAAAGATGCTGAAGCTTCAACAGTGGCACTATCGAGAGTTCCATCTTCCAATAAGATAGAACCACTAAGTGTATCTGTGCCACTCTCTATTGTAATCTGTTTAGTCAACTCTTGAAATCTAGTTTTAGCAACAACGAATGTTGCTTCACTTAAATTCTGTAGACCAAACTGATTCATAAGTTCTTTTTCACCACCAAATCCAGCTTCACTATTTTCCATATACATTTCAATCTTTGCTTGAGTGTTGAATTTGGCAAGACCATCTGTTCCAAGAATCGTATCCTCATTTACGAGTGTTCGATCTAGATAGAAAACATCATGCCCATGTATCTGGATTGATTCAATAACCAAATCTCTATACAGATTTTGTTCTGTAGATATGGCTGCGACATTGCTTGTGTGAAACGCTGAATTGACTGCCATGAGTTATCCTATCATATAATCAAGTGGTAACTCGTAAGCTAGTTGAATTTGTTCTTCCAATCTAATGATTTCCTCTTGTGCTTGTTGAAATATTGTATCTCCATTCATTGTTACACCACCCAACATGGTAACACCAGAAAACTTACTAAGGTTTGCTCCCCATTGTCTTTTAATCAGTGCAGTGGCATATCTTTTCAAATAGATATCATCAAATACATCTGTATAAGATGTTGGGTCAAGTTTCCTGTAAGCCTCAATAACAACATAGTCTTGATCAGCAGTTACATCATTAGCCCAATCCATATCAATATACAAACGATTTTGGTGTTGATTAAATCTTATTGGTGTTTCTCCAACTAAGATATGTTCCAAGTAATCTAGATGTTTCATTGTCATGTCATAATGAATGACTGATTGTGAAGAAAAATCATACAAGTCATTCAATCTTAATTGATAACGAACATCAAACATATTACCATTTCCAGCTGTATTAGTAAAAGGAAAAACTTGAATAACAGATACCACTGTATCTGGAACAGGAATCCAGTTATTACCCTCTAACCAATCAGCAGTTACAGTGCTATCAATTTTATCTGTAGCAGTCGCAGTATCATTTGACCTTGCTCTTGTAACTTCAGCAGTTGTAATTAAATGCTTTAGATACATTTTCTCAACACCATCATAATGATATTGAGAAAAATATTGCAAAGCTTCATCTATACGATCATCTGCTTGATCATCAGACACATTAATATCAATAACACCAAATCCAAGATTTCTTAGACAGTATGATTTAAATGTAGCTTTTGTTGTTGGTACAGCCATTACTTATCTACCAATTGTTGCAAGAGATTTTTGATTTCATGCATCTCTGATTTTAAAGTATTTATCTCTCTGGTTGTGCTTCTAATTCTGTCTCGTTGTTCTTCTTCTTCTTGCTGTTTTGCTTGGGCACTCCTTGCCCTCTTTACTGCTTTTTCGTATGCGTTTTTATTTCGATTTATAACAACGCCAGGAACATTAGCATCTTTAGCTAAATCTGGATGATCTTTAACCTTTTTATAATTATCATCCATTATAATGCCAATGCTAATGCTCTAAAGTCACTAAGTCTTGGCACAGCAGCCATATTAGTGCTTTGCATAATAATTTTAATTGAGAACGAAATAAACTCTGGTAAAGGATCACCAATACCATCATCAGTCACACCAGCACTATATGCATACTCTTGGAAATCCCTCTCCCCCAAAGAAGAGTTAACAGCTTGATCTGATGTTCCGGTAGTATTAAAGAATGTATAAGGCAAATCATCAAAACTATCAGAGTCTTCACTTGACAAAGTTTTAAACATTAATTTAAGAGTAGCATCAGCTGGTCTGTTGGCAGCAAGTATTACTTTTAATGCTGTTGCTGGATTTTCTAATATAACCTTTTTAGTTACATAGATTGCAGCATTATTATCCCCTTCGGGTTCTGTTGAATTAATAAAAGTAATGTTTGATGCAAGATCAGCGGAACTATCAATTTTATTAATTCTGTTCGATACAGAAATCCAAGAGCATCTTTGCAAATCAATTGCTGGACTTAAATTTGACCGATTACTGGCCATATTAATTCTAGCTAGATATGATTTTATTCCACCCATTTCGTTTGTTTCGTTAATTTGTGAAGCAATCATTCTATTAGAATCAAAAGTGTAGTTGTCATTTATAGGAACTTTTCTTTCATTTGATTCTGTTGTTCTACTAAACGAGGTTTCATTACCAGAAACACTTGTTGCTGAAGTTGATCTTATAAAACCAGATAATCTTGTTCCTTCCAGTTCCATAGTGCTTAATTGAAGAACACCAGTGTTATTAATATGATTCTCCGTAGCAGTAACAAGTAGTCCACCATTCTCAGCAGCTGCTCCCGCACCGCCATCAAATGCTGGACTACTTACGAGAAGTATACTGTATGAATCAATATCAATATTAGCAATTGAAGTATGTGTTTTATTTATTTCTATAAATGGTACTTTATGTAATTGATATAATTCTACAACTGAACCAGCAGCATGTGCCACAGCAGTTGTGGTATCTTGCGCTCTAACCAAAGAAGATACTGCCGTAGATGTAATCTCTGTGAAAAACATAATTTCATCATTAATCTTAATATACCAACGAGAAGTGGAATCTACTGTTCCTGCAAATTTTCCAGTGGTAGAACCAAAATTTGTACCGCTAACTAATGTTAAGGTAGTAGCAACATCAGTTATTCCAGTGCTTAAAGTTGTGGACAGTCCAGATTTAACTTCAGCAATAGTAACATTATTTGAACTGACATACATGCCATGATCTCTATGTCTTATTTTTAAAGCAGTATCTCCATGAGTAAATGTTAAAGGATTGGCCAATAAAGTTCTAGGTACTAAAGGAGTATTAGCAAGAGTCAAATTCCCTAAACCATCATCATCACTAGTTGTTTTTGCTACACTAGTTCTTCCAATATCAAATAAAGCAGCCCTAATTGTTAATTTTAAATCTTCCATAGGAGATATTGCCCATGCACGATCATTAGTAGATTTAAATAGTGTTCCAACAAGTGGTTGTTTATCTAACAACTTTCCACCCAGTAAACTTTCTTCCCCCATTTGTGCAATAAATATTGTATATTCTGGGGAATTTGACCCCACTACAACGGCGTATTCACTACCATCTAAAATAAACACTGGAGATTCAAATGTAAATGTTGTTGGAACATCGCCAAGTTCTGACGTAACTACCTCAGATGGAATTAACACCGCTCTAGCAAAAGGCAATCTTTTAGTAGTAGGGTATCCATTTTCTGTTTCTCTAAGTTCAACAAATACAGGCAATTCTTCATCTTTTCCAAAGAAGAACAAATCAACAGAAGTAACAAATGCACCACCATCAAAATTTGCATTTTCTTTGTCGGAACCGCCACCAAATGGTATCTGAAATGTTTGAGCAATTGGCTGAACTTGCGAAAGTTTCTTTAAATCAGCCATTATTTTAACTCCCTATGTTTTTTCATATCATACTTTTCCAATATACCTTTACTAATTAACCAACCAACAAACATAAATGGATATCTACAGAAAGCCATATGCATTCGTGATTCTAAAGTTAATGGTTGATTTCTCATTTCTCTTCTAACTCTATCAGTTCTAACTCTAGCAATTCTTCCAAGGATTTTTGATAACATTCGAGAATTGGGCATTTTATTTGTTAATGGTCCAGCTATTTTATGATATCCATCAATAAGATAATCTGTATTTGGATATCTAACATTATTACTACTATTATGTCTCATCCAAATAGCATTTCTGAAACTACCAAAACCGTACATAGCATTCATAGCAGTACAAATAACCTTACCACCATCACCACCATCACCACCATCACCACCATCATCACCATCACCTTCCTCTGGATTCATGCCACCACCTTGTTGCGCTAAAACACGGTGAACGACAACTGGTTGCGGTGGTGGTGGAGGTGGTCTTAATGATAATGTAACACCTTGATATTGGTCAAACATTCCTTGGGCATAATATATAGCAAAACCTTCAGACAATGATTCATAGGCACCCGGTCTGTTCTTTTGTTTACTCAGCATATTTCTTCTTAGTGGCTCACTACTAAGTTTAAATTCAATTTCTCCTGTAGGAAATTTTGGCTGGCCAGGAAAATTTGGGTCCGGTATATTAAACACACCATCAATTCTTCCTGCTTTGTCTGTGATAAGTGGATTTGATCTAACAAATCTTGATACATTTTGATTGTTGAAAAATGGAAACAATCTTGTTCTTGGTTTAAATCCAGTTCCTACAAAATCAACTGTTGCCGCCCGACAGAAGTTCCGAACACCCTTAGTTAATATTCGATAACCATTTCCAGTTCTTTCAATATTTGCAATTGCTTTGGATGCAACAGAGTTTTGGCCTGGGGCGCCTGCTATTGATCTTACAAACTTATTATTTTCAAACGGATCACCGGGATCATTCTGTTCAACAACACCCATCCACTGTGATTGCCATGAATTCCACATAGCACCCAAAACATGATCTGGAGTTGCAGCTGCGAAATCAAAATCATGAGCAACACTCACACTAATTGTTGGTCTAACTTCAGTATCGAAAAAATCATCACCATAAGGAGAGAGTTCAACAACACCTTTCCATGTAGAATTGACAAATGGAGTAACTGACTCAATTTTTGTTGCAATCTTTTGTTCCAAAAGAACTTGTTCTACATAAGGTAAAGTTATAAAATCGCCTGTTTTTTGATATCCAGCATTATTTCTTTCAGCATCTGTTGATACCGCTTCTATCAGTTTTATCTGATTCATCTTATGTTTTGGTCTTAGTTCATTATTTTCTGGATCAATAGCAACCTTATAGTCAGGATTTCCAATATCACCAGTTTTATGACCAGCAAAATTATCAACAACAAATCCAGATTTAAATCTGTTTAATCCATTTGCATCTGTAACTTCGAGTTGTTGTGCTGACCGTTCCAACAAATTCAATGAAGTATAATATTCAACATTTTGAACTCGTTTTTCAATCTCACCAATATCTTTCATCGTATATCTTTGATGCCGCTCTCTTCGTATTTGAACCTCTTGGGGAGCAAAAGTAAACGCTGGAATAAATAATTGAGCAACCTTCATCATACTAATATGAGGCATTGGCGGTTTAGGCACTTCAGCTGACGCACCACGAAAAATACTTAGTTTTCCTCTTTCTGATACCTCAACATTAGCCATATAGGGTAAAAAATATTCAAAATCGCTTTGTACGAATGAATCTGGTTTCGGTAAATTTGACATTGATGCACCAGTTCCATCATATTGTCTATGGAAAAAATCAAACGAATTACCAGTAATCTCATCTGTGGTTGTGAGAGTCGGAGAAGTTCCAACAATATCTTCAACTCTAGGTCTAAAATCATAGGTATCATACAGAGGAAATGCACCTGTTGGTGCTGGCGTATCTGGGTCAATTTTTGATGCTGTATATGTTGGAATATCTTCAAATGTCATTTGATCTGCAATATCAACATATGAATCAACCGTCATTACATCTCCAGCACCGTGTTCAAAGTAATCATAAATTACCATGACTTTACCTGTTGGAGAACTTGTATTGTTTTTCCTAACAATTCTAGATATGTCATAAAAGTTATCTCTCATTCCAGTATCAAGAGAATAGTTAACCTTAACATTAATAGAGCCAGGTTCTACTGAAGTGACAGCGCCCGTTGCGCCAGAAGAAAATCCTACTATTGTATCAACAATACTAAAGTCTGCTGCTGTGTCGGTAACATATTCTATAGGACTGGAAACATTAATAATTCGAGCCGTAGCACCAGAAGAAGAACCTGTTACCAATTCACCTCTTGTAAAAGAACCAGTTGTTGTTCCTAAAGTTATTGATGGAATTACTACGTCTGTACTAGTCTCTTCCGAATCAAATACAGCAACTAATTTAAACGCATCTGCTCTACCCAAAGAAATTGTTCTATCGGTAGGACGAGTTCCAAAAGCATCAGTATCACCGGGATTAACTGCTAATTTTTTCATTAGCTTTACAGTTTTACTTTTATGGGCTGCTGATGTTTTCAGTAGAGTCGCTATAAGTTTAACTTTTGTTCCTGTTGGCAAATTTGTAGCATCTAGGATAGTTATTGAACTTGTTCCCGCACCAGAAAGAGTACTGGCAACAGATACAACATCTCCTTGAGCGCCGCCACCAGTCTGTCCGGTAAGGATGGAAAGAGTATAATCTTTTTCGTTATGTGAGCCAAATGTCTCCCCACTACCAGCATTGAAAGTAACACCAGCTGAAGTAGTTGTCCCAACAAATTGTTTTCTGATTGTATATTGAGTATCAGATTCGCCTTGATTTACTTCTGTTAATAATGTTTTAACAACTTCTTTGGGTAGCTTATACAATAAGGCATTTTTTTCTGGTGTTTTCAATATGGCAGATTGAGTATCCCGACCTTGCTGAATAATATTACCAGAACCTGTTTCAGTTTCCAATTCAATAGATGAATTAATATCATCTTCAAGAAGAATTTCAAGAAAAACATTTGATGCTAGGTCTAGAACAACATCAGCAGTGAAGTCTTCTCCAGATGTGGTGTCATCCATAAACACTTGTCTAGTGTCAGAGAATTGAAAGCTGTCAACTCTTGAAATTGTTAAATCAGCATTTGAACTATTTTCAACAATGTCATCAGTTTCAGCTGAATCTGAAGCAGTTATTTTTTCATCAGCTAAAAATTGTCCTACAACATTTGTTAAAATCACAGTTGTTGATGCCGTTCCATCGCCAAAAACAAAACCTGTAGCTCCAGATGATACACCTTTAACTTGAACACCACCATTACTATGAGTAGCAATGAGGGTTGGACTTGGTGTATCATTCATTATAAGTTTAGTAAAAGGTCTTACGTCAAACAAATATAATTTATATGTAGCTTCTGTATTTGATGCAGATGCCCCAGCTGTGCCGGAACTATATTCCATGCCTCTTGCTCTTGCAATACCAATATGATTTCCAGATGCTGCACCTCTACTTGCGGTTTCAGTATCATATAAATCAATTTGTTTAAAGGCAGTAGTTTCTCCACTTATTGGCGAAATATCTGGACTACCATATATACTTGTTATGTTAATAAAGTTTCCTAATTGAGCGACAGTAATACCAGCATTAACGGATTCAAAATCTCTTGCTTTAGGAACAGTTATGAATGTTGTATTGTATCGTTCAATTTCATGGCCTCGTATATATGCTTTATGGGGAGAAACTTCTAGTTGTAACTGATCACTTGCCGCAGTCTGCTCATCATCAGTTCTGTCACCAGCAGTAAATATTCCGATATTTTCATTAATTGTAACACTTTCATGCACTTTAAATTCAAATGGTCTAACAGTATAATCACCAGATTCATCATGAGTTCTTCTTGCAAAAGTTTGTTCAAGTTCAGAATATTTTGTTTTATTTACTATTGTATTAATTTTACCATTTTTAAGGTCCATTAACTGAACAAAATTCTTCATAATTTCTGAACTTGGTGCAGTATCACTTGGCAATTGTGTTAACGATAATGATATTTTTAATCTGTGTGCGCCTTTGGCAGCAAAGTTATTGGAGCCAGTAGAATTATCTAAAAGGCTTGTATCTATTTCTGGCGTAACAATTTCCTCTTTGATATTAAACCCAACTAAAGTTGTTACATCTGTATCGTAATCATTAAGAACAAAAGTTTCTGCTTGATTTTTTATGAAGTAACCTCTAATATAATAAACACCGGAATTTATTATAACAGCTAAACCTCTTCTGTTTGCTGGACCGTTTGAACCAGCTTTGGCTTCGGGAGTTGCTGTAGCAGACAAAGTAGATGTATATGTTGTAGCAGATGCAACATTAGAAGAATATGATGTGGTGTGTGTTATTCCAGCATTAGCAATTACATCTTCACCATCAATAAATCGACTTTCGAAGCCGTCTTCGGCACTAGCAATATAATTAATATAAATTAAAGGTTGGTCTGTGCTAGTTCCAGCAACAAAACCAACAACTCTTGCAGTAACACCAGATGTTCCACCCGTTACTGTTATTGCACTATCGGCATTAAAATACTGAGAAGGATCAATAGTTTCCCCAGAAAATGTTGATACTAATTTTAATGAATGATGAGGTGCTAAACTTACCTGACCGGGAATAACCATATCACCTTCTTTAAATAAATGGTTTCCCTGTTGGGTTATTTGATCTTGTAAAGTAGATTGTAATTGCGTCAATTCTCTGGCTTGAATAGCAAAGCCAGGACGAAATAAAATCTTTTTGAAATTATCATCCTCATTAAAATCGTCAAAATAAGGAGCAACATTTAAGTCTGTTTGTTCTGCCATTTTAAAATTCCACTATAATTTTAATATCTTCTGTTTGGTCTGTCGATCTAGATATTGGTCTTCGATTTTCTTTATAGATAATGTCACCACTATCATATGCTAATTCTGGATTAGCATATCCATCTGCAAATGTAATTGTAGATGCATTAGCAAGAGTAACAGCTGTATCAGCCCCAGCGTCTGGAGTTGCAACTGCACCAGAAGAAGCACCAGTAATAGCATTTTCTCCACTAAAAGCAACAAAAGCACCTGTAGTAGAGTTTGTTCCAAAATCTGCATGTCTTTCCTGCTGATAATAAAGAATATTTAAATCAGCATCGAATTCAACAATCTTACCAATTGCATTAGTTGTTGCCTGTGATATTTTTTCATCAGGAGAGAATGTTCCACTTGGCGAACCTGTTCCAGTTGCAGGAAACTTGACTGCAAATGTTTGTCTTGCAGTGGCTGATGATGCAACTGTTGCTGAGCCAAATTCTGTTGGGTCTATAACTAACCCAACATTTCTAAAATCATTTCCAGCAGCAATATCGTCACCTTCTGCGCCTGTAAGTGTAGTATTCGTCATTACAAAATGAGCGCCCAATTCCTTTACGCCACTTGAACCATGGCCACCTTTGGGAGACACGATAATGTCAAACACAGGATCAGTTGTTCCACCAATAGCAGAAGAAGTAGTTAATCCTGCATCTGAGAATGTGAAACCAGCAGCTATATTAACTGTTCCATAGGTGTAACCAGTACCAGCAGCATGAACTCCAGAGGTTGTAGAATCATTTGTTCCAAATGACTGAACTTTACCACTAGATATAATAATCCTAACAATAGCACCATTTGCCGTTCCAGAATTAGCACCATCTCCATATACCGCTGCGTAATAAGTTCCGTCTGTACATCCAGCACCAAGATTTGTTACTTGAAAAGATTCGACCGCTCCATTAACTGATGCAGCACTAACAGTACTATCTGTTATTACTGGCATAAAATCTGTTGTTAGAAATTTAGTTGCATTAGCGGCAGTTATTGTATACATATATTTAAGAACATACCCACCAGTAGTAAATAAAGATGTACTTTCTGAAGTAGGTTCTGCTCCACTAAATGCAGCGGCTGCTGTAAATTCTCCAGCTGGAATATTACTAATTACTTTATAAACTCTATTTGCAGACGTTCTAAAATAGAATGTTGAAGTGTAAAGAGAAGATGCGCCGGAATCAGCTGTATTAAGGGAACTATAGTCATCCTTATACATATCAAACTGAGTTCCATTTGACCAATCTCGTCTTGGAATAACTTGAAGAACATCTGTGGAACCAATTGCCTTTGCGCCTGTCATCTGATCCCAAAAATAAAACTCATCAGATACACTATCTGGGGGAGTTGGAGGAGAAGTGTCAGATGCACCGGCTCCATCATTTGTGCTAGAAAACGGTGTTGGTTTTCCGATAAACAAATAATAGGCAGAAGGTGCCGCTTCAGTGAAAGATTCAACAAACTGTGAAGCATTGTGTAATTTAAATTTTTCTGTGATGATTGCTACCATTTTCAGTCCCTATATCTTTTATTTATTTATAAGATGTTTCTTTATATTTATAAGTATTTTGATGCGATACAATTAGGTCCAAACTGTCCATCATCAAACCAATCAGATTTTTTGACAAACCCCGCATTCAAATAAGATTTCAGTGATGATTGTCTTGGAACAGTCCAAACCCAACTACCACCATTACTCCTTGCGTGTTCTAAACAATGTATCAATATCAACTTTGACAATCCTTGTTTCCTATATTCTGGGTTCACCCATAACCCTCTTGATCTATAATATGTAAATATTCCTGTATCAGTTACAAATACGCTATTAACACATACTATACTATCGTCAATTTCAATTCCAAAGAATGTTGGACTAGCATTCTTAGCCATCTCTTTGTCTTTACCTAAAAAGTTGTCTGTCCACTTCCACGTCCATTCATTTGTTTTTGCAACTCCATTTTTCTTATTGGGCCACAAATGTGTCTCCCATATAGGTTTTATATCTTCCCATCCTATTTCTTTCACTTTATACATGTATACTATAGTCCTCCCACAGATGTGGTTTATTGAGGGAATGAGTAAAGTGAACAAACTTTATATCTTCATGGAACTCTCCTCCAAGGTAGATATAATCATTTCCTGTTATGTCACTATATTTATTAGTCAACTCAATCTGCCATTTTGTCATACTCTTTCCATAATTTATACTTTCATCTGTCACCCATCTTGTGAACCATGCCTCTGGAAGCGTTATCAACTCAAGATTCTCTTTTACTGAGTCTTCTACAAAATATTGTTCGCCGTTCACTGGTCCTTTGGTAGTTCCATTCTTAATATAATAATGTTGCCAGTGATTAGGATCACTCATAAACTTATCGAAAATATATTTACAATCCTTTGGGTAATATTTAAAGAACCCGCCATTTATTACATACCCACTCTTCTCTGTATCACGCCACCATCCCGGCATAGCAACAAATTGTCCACGCTCTACGGGATAATCAAAAACCTTTTCGTAATCATTAAATAAAAGAATATCAATGTCCATCACACAGATAGGTTCATCAATATTTAGTTGCATCCCCCACATCTTATTCCATTGTAAAATCACACCCATATCATATGGTTTTCTTATCCAAATAAATTCATGGTTGGGCAATTTTCTTTCCAGATATTCTTCATATTCTGGTCCGTATTTGTCACCTATTCTAACTGCTAATATTTTCATGATGCATAAGGAAAAATCATTTTTGATTTTATCATATCTAAAGGTTGTACTCCAAAATATTTATTCGGTTTCCAATCACCATTTTCTTTTTCAAACCAAGGAATAAATGCGGCAACAATATGAACTCTTGGTTTAGTTGCTCCACCCGTATCCTTAACTCTGTGTTTTATTCTTGTGTTCCACATATAAACCTTGCCAACCTCCAAATGTTTTGTTAGTGTTAGAGAGTTGCCATATTCATCAGTTCCATCAATTTCCAAAACATAAGATGGTTCTGTAATCAGTGGAATATTAAACCTTATAGCACACCAAAGAACTTCATCTACATGCCAACTTTGTTCATGACTGGGATACTCCCACATTACTCTTGATCTTGTTGGAAGTAAATCCACACATTCTAAAAATTTACTATAATGTTTGTCAATAACTGGATGAACTGTAGAGAATCCGTATGTGTCATAGTAAGTATCTTTATCATCTTTCCAAGGAGGATTTGAATTATTCAATCGAGAATATGCCCAGTTCAATTCTGGATGACCGAGACTTGCATAAGGACTTTGTAAATGCTCATCACCCTTTGGATTCATACAAATACTAAATCCTTTATATCTCTCTGCCTCTTTGTTATTTTTTTGCCATCCTTTGATACCACCAATGTCATTTGATATGTTTAGAGTTTGTTTGTACAACCACTTTGCCGAGGGCATACCAAGTTCTTCTAAAGTAAACTCAAGAAAGTTATCCTCAATTTTTTCCTTATAGAAATCAAAGGCATTATATTTTTCATTTAGTTCTGTAAATTTATCCACTTATACATCCAACTATATGCACTCTATATTCTTCTGATCCATTTAATGCTGTATGATACTGTGTAGTATCAATTTCATAATAATTGCCATCAGCAGGAAGATGCATAATCTCTTTGTTTACAATTATCCAACAGTTTTCATTTGTATAAACTGGTATGTGAATTCTCTTAGATGGGTCATTATGAATTGAATAACAAACTTTAGGACGTAAATATAATATTCTGGTTCTATACATGCCTAACTTTTTAAGTATAGAATTGGTATAAGGAATATCAAAATTAGGGTATATGAAATCTTTTTCATAATACGGGTCACGGTCTTCATAGGGACCAACACCAAAATATGGGTCACCACCAACTTCTATCCCCTGCAAACAAATTTGATCAAGCGAAGGATCATTTTTTGGTAAAACCATCAACTCATTTCTTATCTCTTCAATATCAAATGATATCTTCCTATACATTTGTAATTCTCATACGCTTCTTCAGTGGGTTTGATCCTTTTAGATAATAATATTCTGTATGGGTTTCTAAAGTATCAATAAGTCTGTCGAAACTATCAATCAATTCATCAAGTGTGTAACAAGCATGACTAACATGATAACCATATATATTACTAATATCAAAAAACACTTTTTTATTTTTTATACATTCAATTAGTTTTTCATAGTCAGGTTTTATTATATCCATCAACCAATAATCTACATTATAGTCATCATTCATTTTTTCTTGAAGCAACCTAAGTTCTTCAAAAGTTCCAAAAGTCTTTAATCGTTCTTTGATAATTTTGCCTTGAAGATAAATATCACTTATGTTGTGACTAAATTCCATATCGAATCCAGAAGATTTCAAAATATTTTTATAATCAAACATTTCTTCCATACTCATATTCATGTTAACTATATTTTGTTTTATTTCTAAATTCTCTGAGCAATAATCGTAAAATATAACATCTCCATCAAAATCTAATTTTTCTGCAAATACTTCTCCACTATATCCAGCTGTGGGAGTAAATATCAAATCAAATTTGTTTTCTGGAAGCCTTCCTAAAGACTCTGTATTTTCTGCATAGAACTTTTCATTCATTCTATTGAGAAGAATGTTAAAATATGGATCACTTTTATCTGTCTCCTCACGCCATCCCATTTTTTTAGAATTGATAAGCTCCCAATTTTTATTTTGCATCTCTCTACGTTCATCCATATGACCATATGCCCAAGCTTTATGTCTACGTTCTTCGACTGGAAAATTTGTGATAGTAGGAAGTTTGTGAGGTGTCATCCATGAAGGAGTGTAGTCATCATGAAAATTATCATCTGCTCTTATAAAGGTATCCCATTTTTGTCTGATATTTGGTTTGTCCAACTTTCTCCATTTTTGAAGATTGAGTTCTATGTGTTGGTGATGAAGGAATGCTTTCTCATTGGGCCTTGCGATGATATGACCTCTACAAAATTCACCCGTCTTTGTCCAATCATAAAATCTTTGAATTGCAGTTGTGTGACAAACCATGTCAAACACCATACCAACTGATACAATCATAGCATGAGTATAATTGTCACAAGTGCCTAACACATCATTCAATTCAGTTAGATAACATACCTTTTGATCATGACCAGTTCCAGCCCCAGTAATACCACCAGAAGTTTGTAGCAAGGTTGTATGTAATTGTTTTTCTGCTGCAAAATTCCATTGTAATGTTACATAAGGTGCTGCTTTCTTATTTGGATATACAACAATAAAAATAAGATGTTTCAATTCTTTTTTTATTTTTATGCTATCTCTGTGTTCCAACCAAAGATTTTTAGTATCTTCAAAGCTTTTCATAGTATGGTTCCCACTCTGGAAATACATCAGTCAAACATGTTCCTCTGTGCTTGTCTCTCAATTGAATATCTGTCATCATCTCTTTGTGTAATTCTTCATCAAATGGCATATCTTGTAAGTAATAATACAGTTTTTTCCATTCTTCAAATTCTTTCTTCATAAAATCACCATACTCAAAATATTTATCCATATAGATTTCACGAATATCTAATGGGATGGATGTTACAGCATATTGATTTCCAGCACCCCAAACTAAACTACCAGATGCCCAACTCCATAGATTACCAGAAATTGCTTTTGATTCATATTCTTTTCTTAGTTCATATACACCATCAGCAATTTCTGGAAGATACCCTATGGTCAAAGCATTGACTGTTGTTGCAAACATTACCCGTGTTCTTGGGCAGTCAGCAAATTTTCTTGCGTTCTCAAGTGTCACACCCCACTTAGAAGGAAATCTTATATAGTTATTTTTCTCTCCCCAAAATTCAATTGATACCGTCATCTGACAATCTTTGAAGTGAGGGATATAATCAAATACATCTTTACCACCAAACTTAGGAGTAAGTGTGCCATTAGTTGTAATTCTTAGTGACATATTTTTACTCACATCTAAATCTACCGCAAGTTGCATTAAATCATAGTTTTCTTTTATTGCAAGTGTCTCACCACCAACAAGTTTTAATTCAACAAGATTTTTTAAAATATCAGCATAGTCTTCAACATTATCTTTTTCTTTTAGTAATGATGGTTTATCTTTGAAAGCACGCATACCGAAAGCGTCATGCAATCCAATATCTTTATTTTCTTGTGCTAAAGATGAAGAGTTTGCTGGACCACACATATTACATCTCAAATTACAGAAATTACTAGGCGCAATATATTCCATAGATAAAAATTTTGGTTCACTCATATCTGTATTAATATATTCTTCTAGGTCTTCTAGATGTTCACGGTATTCACCATTCTTACCAGTAAATTTTTCTAAATATATTTGTCTATGACTTAAACTTGAATGTTTTTCTTGTTCAATGCAAACTGTACAATGATTTTGTGTTAGTGGTCCGCCCCCATTTAAAAATTCATTTCTAAAATTAACATACTCTTCTTTGTTATGCAATTCTTTAGGGTCAGTTGTCCCATATTTTTGTTTTATTCCTGTTTTAGGCCAGTCTTTTAAAACACAACAACCTGTAGGTGCAACGGTTCTATATACAAGAGTATTCATGAATGGTTGTGGACAAAACCATTCCAAGTCTTTTATTTTATTCATAAACTGTTTCCTCTCTTGTGTCAGTATCAGTTCCACAATACATTGTGCAAATTTTTGGGACACTAGTTTCATTAATCAGTTTATTAAAAAAGTCAATCCATTCATCAGATAATGTAATATCATCAATTTCATTGACATTTTCTATATTTAATTCTTCCTTAAATAGATCATCCATCCCATTCATATTGCCATCATAATCCGGTTTAAGTTTTCGTAGTGGGTCTGCCCAACAACAAGGCAACAAATAACCTTGAGAGTTTAAAGCAAATGATTTACCCTCTACACACTTTGGTTTAAGCACAGTTGACCTCACTTGGTTTGTATGGATCATCAGGACTAGACCATCGTGAAGACTTGTTAATATGTATAGGAATCTTATGACGTTGAGCAAGGCCTATTGCTTGAGTAATGTCATTCTCATTATACTTAAAGATTATATACTGCCATCTAATATCATTTCCAAGTTCAACACCGGCCTTCATTACCTTAAACAAATATTCACCATTCTGATTTATTCTATATTTATGACTGTCCTGTGGGAGTCCATCAATACCAAATTCCCATATAGCATTTTTGTTTGCAGAAAACGCATCCATATACCAATCCATAGATTTATGAGAAGCAGCAGTATGCACAAAGACTCTTTTGTTGGTTGTTAGTTTAAGAAATTCTATGAACTGTGGGTGAAAGATTGGGTCAGATATTTGACCACAAAATTCTATCTGGTCAAAATGTTTGATAATCTTCTTGAAGTTTTCCAAGGACAAATCATCTAGATTGTTAGTGGGAACAACACGTCTAAGACATTTCGGGCACTCTAATGTGCAACGATAAGTGATATCAAGATTTATACTTCTCCTAGATAAAACTGTCTCAAGACTTTTCACCTACCTATTACCATAAACCTAGTCATGCCATTAGGAAGAAGTCTTTCCCCTGCATATAGTATCTCTGCCAGATTTGCTTGGTCAGCTAATTCGTCAGCGTCATTAACACAATTAATGTGGTCATCATATTGAGTGTCGTTTGATGATTGAAGGATATACAATGCATCATCATTTACACCAGTATTTTTTAATTCTTTAAACTTTGACATAGGATACATGTGTTCACAAGAGCAATTGATAACTGTATCAAAAGTAGGAGATGAAAGTGAAATCAAATTGCCAAACATAACATTTCTTATTGATATCTTATATTTGTTGTCTTTTTTGTATCTTGTATTGAACTTATAAGCTACTTGTTTTATGTCTCTATCCATCTCAAAATTTTCTATCCATTCAATAGATTCAATATTATCATAGAGTAGAGGGACAATGTATTGAGCAAACCATCCTGCCAGTAAAGATATGTTTACAGGTTTCACATTTAAATTTGATAACTCTTCAACTAACCACATCTTACTAACCAGCTGCGATTCATTCATAGAATCTAAAACTCTTTTTCTCAAATATCCCTCTGAAGCATTGATTGCATTCTTCCAATCTTTTGCCATCTCTGGTGTGTATTTTAGATATTCCATAATGATTTTAATTCCTCAGTATCGTTATCTTCACCACTGTTATTGAATAAGCAAATCTTACATTCTTTTCTTTTTTTCTTTGACTCCATATCATCTGGAAAAACATTTCCCTTATACCAAGAATAAGCATCACCTTTTGCAAAAACATTTAGAAATGATTTATCAGGCCTATCAACATCACTTCGTAATTCTTCATGCATGTTATACCAAAAATGATTTAGGTAGTTGTCAATAGTAGGATAGGTAAAAAATATAACATCCAAATTATCATTGATATGTTTGTATACTTTTTGCAACTGTGTCCTATTCCATCGTATGACAGAGGAGTTTATCATTGGAGATTGAAACTTTGCAAAGTTCTTTTTACAAACCTCAATATCGTTCCACCAACCTTTAACAATATAAGGCCGCTCCATATCAAGCTCAAAAAAGTATTTTAAGTCTTGTTGAATAATAACATCCAAATCAAGATATAAGAATTGATCACCTTTGATATCAATAGTTCTCTCATCGAACATATAGAGTTTTCTATATGCCCAAAACTTTCCATTCTCATAGGCATCCCAAGTGGTGGGAAGTTGAATATCATAGGGGTGTGTTGGATTGTCTGTAAGGCAATAAAAATTGAATGGCACTGAACAGTTTTTTTCTACTTGGTCTTTTAACTTTTCAACATATTCATTATCATATTTGTCTCCCCACTTAACACATAATATAGTATTCTCCATTTACTCCCTTCCTGTTGCGATTCCTGCTTCATATCTAACAAGAGCTTCCATGTCTTGCGAGTCTATAGTCTCAACTGGTATTTTTGTAAGTGAGATCATTTCTTTGAACGCTTCAGCATCACCCGGATTAAGTTCATCAGAGTCGATGATTATCCATACCTTTTTAATATTAAAATCATCAACCACAATCTCATCCCAATTATCATCAGTCTTGCGGCGTTTGACATAATTAGTCAATGTGTCTTGAACCTGTTTAGCATTTTGTTTGAATACCTTTTCAACACCATCCATATAGTCTTTGATAATTTTTTGCATCACTCTACCAGCAGACTTGTCACCTTTGGTTTTTGCTTGCATATATGCTCCACGCATATATTGCCATTTTTCCCAATCACCTGTGCCCTTTGGTGCATCACCATCAAATGATTTTCCATACTTATTGACCAAAGTTTTCAGTAATCTTTCAAGACCTTTCGCCATTTTCACAACATCATCTGAACCCCACGGTCCTCTAAACCAATTAAAAGCCATCATTCTTCTACCAGACTTTTCTGGAATAGTGAATAAATCTTCTCTTGAAGCTGCAAGAACATTTCCATCGACCTCAACAACAAGTCCACTACCACCCTGCACACCGCCAGCAATTGGTCCTCTATCCATATTTGCAAAAGTAGATATAGAGCGTCTTGAGTTTTGGATTGCATACAGCTGGTCGAAGTTAGACATTCTTGTAACATGATAGACTGTGGCCCTAACTTCTTTCGGTAATGCTCTTTTGAATATGGAACCAGATAGTGGCAACCACATGTTGTTTGCAACCGAGCCGGGCCCACCTCTTATCGTTGAGGTAGTTGACGTATCTGATCCATGACCAGCAGAATCAAAAAGCAGTTCTGATAAACTCATTTGATGTGCTACAGATGCAAAGTCTCCAGTAGCAACTTCATCAAGTTTATGTTGCAAACTCTCAAATGATAACTTGGGGCTTGATGATGAAGTGGTGAAGTTCTTCTTTCTCATCACAGTCTTTGCGACCAACTCAATCTCACCTTTCTTGTATTTCAAAACAAAGGGTAGATTAATGTTAGTCTTCATATCATTGATGACAGCGTTTGCATCATCAGGCATCTTTGCAATCTTCTTGCCGTGTCTTCGGTATGCTTGTTTGAAAAGACGAATAAGTTCTGCAACTGAAATCTGTTTAATATTACGAGCATCATTTACTCTATCCATAAAGTGTCGAGTAAACTCTACATCAATATCTAATGATGCAAAGAGTCTATCAGCATATTTTTCTATTTGGTCAAGGTCAGACTTTGTAACCTTTTGCTCTGCGGCTGCATTAAGTCCAGCAGCAGTATCTCCCAAATCAGCCATAGGTTTGTATGATCCCATTGAACCACCACCAAAAGCGTATTCTTTGAAAGCTCCCATTACTTTGCCTTTTTTCTTTCTGCTCTTTGCTTTTCAGCTGAAAATAGTTTGCACAACTCTAATATATCTTCTGCTTTTCTAACTTTAGTTCTAAATGTTTTGGAACCGTTCTTAACCATGTCTAAAGTAAATAAATACATCTTGGCTTTAAAAAGTTCATCTGTATGTGTATCTGGGTCGTACTCAAAAATTACTTGAAAATGTTTATCGCTTACAGTTTCATGTTCCTGCAATACTTGATTTACTGATAATCTTTTAACTTCTTCATCAATAATATTTTGAAGTTCTTTTCTATGTGCCGTATGCATTTCTACAGTAGAAGTTTCAATATCTTGATAAGTCATTTCTTTCAGCAAATCTTGAAATTGTGCCTCTGTCTCATCCACTACTAAATGATATTCACTTACTAAAGTCTCACCATCCTTTTCGTAATTATATAGTATAGTTACATTGGAAAGATTTTCATCTGTATAATATACATTTACAATTTTATTAGAAAAAATAGCCATAATATATTCCTCTATGCTTTATTTATTTTGAATAAGAAAGTGGTAGTAGTTGTTGCTGATCCAGAAGGAAATTGTTGTGCCCGATAGTCGTTGGCATTAACAAGAGTAGTGCTGGTTGCTGCACTTCCTAATTGTTTATTAAGTATACTACTGCCTCTCTGTGTCCCACTAACACTTGCACCAATAGCATATGTAATCTTGAAACCATCTGCTGATTGTCCAGCAGTAAACCTTAACCAGTTGCCAAGTAGTGTGCTAAACCCTGTTATTTCATTCTCCATTAACATGTTATCAGAGTCTGTTTCATCAATAATATTATCTCCAGCATTAGCAGCACTTCCATCTGTTCCACCATCTTCAATAACAATAAACGTGGATTCTCCATCAACATACTCTTGTATATCACCATCCGAATTGATAGATAGCGGTTCAACAACAGGATCAACATCTGTTCCATCTCTTCTCATTAAAAAGAAACTTTGAACTGTACTTGCTACACCAATTTGAGTAGTTGTTGCCCCACCAATGCTACCAGCTGCAAATCCTGTTGAAGTTGTATCTGTAAATATTGGTATAGCAGCGCCAGAAACTTCTGTAAAATCGCTAAGAGTTGATGATGTATGAATTCGATATGTTCCGGCAACATTAGAATCGTCTGCACTGGCATCTGCCACAACCATTAGATTGATTGCTGGGTGAAGAAACGTATCCTTTAAATCTTCTAATGACATTGCTTGAATATCACCATCACTATTACGAAAAATTGGAAACGCTCTATTATCATTATCATTTGTCTGACCAACAGTAATGTTATACTGAAAATCAATCTTATCAAAAGATACATCGGTTGTTGCTGAAGGTGCGCCAGCGGAAGAAGATGGGTCTGCACTTACACTTACCACAGCAGCACCAGTTTGTAATCTTGTGTCGGTAATAGCAGCCATATTTGCACCACTATTAGAAACAACCTCAAGTTCAGCAGATGGGTTTAATGAATATTGAAAGATAGCTCTCTGTTGCCATAATAAAATTTGGGCATCAGTCATCTCTTGCAAGTCATTATCGCTATTGATGAAAAGTGGTTTTACAGCTGCCATTTTCTACACACTATTGATTGTTCTCACAACCATTCCAGCAGAATCTATAACATTAAATACAGAACCCACTAAATCGGTGGCTGATTCGTGAATGATATCGTCTGAGTCGGTTTCATCAATAATATTATCTCCCGCATTTGCGCCAGCACCATCCGTTCCACCAGCTTCAATCACAAGGAATGAACCTCTTGTAGTGGTGCTGATTTCAATTGAGTTGACTGGGAGTGCTGGAATTTGACTAAAGGTTACTATACCAGTTGAAGCAATTGTAATTGAGTCTGCGTCTGAAGCAGAACCAATAGTAGAACCATCCCCAATAACAACATTACCAGAAACATCTAGGTTTGCATTGATATCTACAAGAGTAGCATTTAATTCAATTTCATCTGTTGCATTAATATCTAGTGTAGTTCCGTCAGGAGCGCCGATATTTTGAGTGGCATCATTGAATTGAATTACACTTGTGCTATTAAGCAACAGACCAGTGTTATGAACGTGAGTAAGGTTGACTTCGCTATTTTGGCCGAAGTTTAATATTGCCCCATCAGAGTCAAGGGAGATATCATTTCCAACAGTTAAATCACCAGAAAGATCAAGGGTCGCACCAGCAATCGTTCCTGTAAAGGTTGGACTAGCAGTTGTGACTGGGGTATCAAGTGTAGTGCCATCTCCAAGAGAATTATAAAGCTCTAGAAAATTGTCATTGATTTTGTCACCGGCGGCTCGCAGGGTGTCACCTGTTCCGTCATCTGCAACTGAACCTAATCCTATTGTTTGATTTGCCATTTTTGTTTCCTTCTAACCTTTATTTATACTATCGACATATCACGGGAAGAGTCCACAGTTATACTCACATCTGAGAAATTTGGAACTCCTGGCACAGTATATGATGAGTTATTCAAAATATCACTTCTTGTTGCATTTTCAAATAAAGCTTTATCTCCAGCATCAGAAGAGTCGCTATCTGTTCCATTAAAAATAATTATTCCAGTATTATCAGAGTGTCCAGTCTCAACCGATTCAAATAGTATCTGAAAACCAGATTCTGATTCGTCAATCAAAAAGAAACCAGCATTTGCACTATTAGTATCAGTCCCATCTAGAAGAATATGATCGGGTCCAGTATTATCTTCCAACGCAACACTCAATCCTTCTTCTGAATTAATATCAGAACTTATAGCAATACTATCAAATGAGTTGTTTGAAAAGTTTTGAAAGGGTATAACACCAGTTGTATCAGTATTGTCTTCTAATTCAATGCGAAGACTTTCTAATAATAATTTCTCATTTAGATTAGGACCAGTTGCATTCTCTAATAAAATATCATCCCCATGAGTTGTAGCAACTGTAGTTTCATCTTCTTGTTTAAAGGAGCCCTGTTCATTTTCTTCTAATAATATACCAACAGTATCTGATGATGCTGTGGTATTGTGTGCATCAGTTCCAATATCAATAACTCCAGTTCTTACAAAGTCTGACAGAGAGAATGTCGATAAAGATGAAATTGTTGGTCCTCCACCATCATCTTCCGAAAGAAGAATACCATCTTGTCTAATGTCAATTGGGAAGAATGTTGGAATAACACCAATATTTCTTTTACGGTGGGCTTCTTGAGCAACCTTACTTCTTATAGTTCCCAATTCTGTCTCTAATGCTTCTGCACCACCAAATGGTGTTGCAAAACCCACAAGACCAAGTGAAGCTTGGGATGGGGCCGCTGTTGGTTTTGTAGATAGTTTTAGTGATAGGGTTCTAATAACAGAAACATCCGTTGTTTCACCAACTCGCAAAGGACCGCTTCCCGATATTGATGAAGTTTCTGGAATTACAAATCCACCATCTTCACTAATAAGTGCATTATGATTAACACCATTTGGTTTATCAATACGTTCAAAAACCATTTTATTCTTAGGTGTATGTAAATCATCTTCTAGCTCTAATGAATCTCCAGCATCAGTTGCATCAGCATCAGTTCCATCTAGAAGAATATCTCCTCTAACATCACTCTCATTGAAATCAGTCGCATCAAGAATTAAATTATTTGTTGTTGTTCCTGCTGTAGCAGACTCTTGGATAATGTCTTCACCAGCATTTGAGGAACCAGAATCTGTTCCATCAAGAATCATAAACTCAGTTATTCCAGTGCTTAAAGAATCCTCTTGAACAAAAACATCGCCCAAACTACCGGGTGTCATTTTAAAAGCAGCAAGTGCCCTTTTAACTTGTATAGGTTGATCACCAACAAATGAACTAATAGTATAATTTTTGCTGTCAAGAACCATAGACCTCTCGACTTGCTGTGCAATCTTAACCTTACCAAAAACAGCAAATCCAGCTGGATGCACAGCTTTCTTTAGTTCATTAATAAATTCATTTATACCAGCGCCAGTATTAATTTCATATGAAAACTGTTGATAGAATAAAGAATCTTGTAACCTATTTAAATTTTCGCCTAATAACCCTTTAATATCGCCTGTTACAGATGCTTCTGTTCTTATGTTAGCTATGGTAGTTGAACTCTTTGAAATATCTGCCGATATGATAGTTCCTGTAAATCCACCAGTTGTTGTGATAGCAGTAGTTCCAGCAGAAAAATCTATTCCATCAACTTCATGAATAATACTGCTTCCAGCATTAGCAGAAGCGGATTGGTCGTCCGTAGAACTTGTTCCATCCAAAGCAATAACACCATCCTCTGGCTCTATTTCACCTAATAATATTCCACCAGCATTTGCACCAGCAGTATCAGTGCCATCTAAAATTAAAACCCCTTGAGGAAATATACTTGATGATTCATCTAAAAGTGTGCTGCCGGAATCAGTTCCGGTTGCATCAGTACCTTCTAGTAAAACATTTCCATTGTCAATCAAATCACCATCTAAAACTATTATATCACGCACACCAACCAAGTCATCAAATGTGCTTTTAGTTTTAGATATACTTTCAATAGATTCTACGCCGTCACCTTCTTGAATGAAGATATTTCCACTTGCCTCTTCAACAATATACCCACCAGCATTAGTTCTTCCTGTAGCATTAACAGTATCATCCGTACCATCTAAAATAAGTTTTTCTGTGACACTTTTTATAGTCTTTTCAAATCCAGAGCTTTCTAAAGCTAAGATATCAAAATCAGATGAAAATGTTACGAAAGAATTAACAGAACTAAAAAAATCATCATTACCAGATTCTAAAAGAATGTCATGTCCTTCTGTTACAGTTTCAATTTTAAATTCTATCCAATCTGAAAATGGTGATTTAATAAACTGATTAGTTAATGAAGTTATAACACTTGTAGTATTGACAGCATTACCATTAATATCAAATTTAGAATTGCCTGTTATAGTCTCTCCTACTTGAAAATCTGTTGTGCTAGTTAACACATATGTTACTGGAGAAGATATGTTGGAACCATCATCTGGTCTTCCAGAATCTAATATTACGCCAGTGGCGCCAGATGTTGTTCCAGTTATTTCCTCATTATCAACGAATGGACCGTTTAACTCAGATATTTCAAAAGAAAGCGAAATATTATTATTTAAATTAATTGGTGCATTTAGAATAATTGCTGTCGTAGAAGTTACCGTATTTACTGTCACTCCATTTAATTTAAAAGTAAATAATGTATCATCATCTAAAGTTAAAGCAGAATTTAATTTAATTACAGCAGTATTAGTATCTTGTGAAGTTATAGCTGTAACTGCAACATTATTACCAACACCTATTCCAGAAATAATATCGCCTACGTTTATTGTTCCAACTTTACCATCAATTATAAGAGTATTATTTTTAATTATGGCGCTGTTAAGAAATGCTGTTGATGAAGTTCCAGTAACTTTCATACCGGCAATTATAGTTCCAGCATTATTATCTATCCGAACACCTGTACTATTTAATGTAGCCCCATTAGTGATAGCACTTGCAGTTGATACATGCACAAAAGCTAAAACAAAAGAACCACCATTTTTTCCAAAACCTCTAGGAATTTGTCTAATAAATTTTTTATTAAAAGATTGTTCAGCTATTATTAATTTTCCACTACCACCCGGCGTGCCAATCTCTAGCTCTATGTTGATACCTTTGTTAATATTTGTAGGTTCTGCTAAGAGAACTCCGCCGCTATCATCCTCAAGAGCAAAAAACGCATCACCATCTAATGATGTAGCATTTAAAATTAAACTATCGTTATCAGTTTCATCAAGTAATTTTTCACCTATGTCTATCGTATTGTTATATGATACTAAAACAGGCCCAGTAATTTCAGCTGAACCATCCTCTAATCCTATAGGTAAAGCATCAGTTGTTTCTAATGTTGTTCTCACAACATCCTCAAAAGTAGTTTTGAGAACTTTTGTATCATTATCAAAAGACTTGACGATACCAGTGTGGGTTGTTAATGCTTGACCCGCTACAAATGTTCCACTAGTATTTTTCAGTATAAAATTTGCGTTAAAAGTTGTGTCTGGAGCTTCTAAATAATTAGCACCAGTATCTCCAATTTTTATTTTAGATGCTGCACCGATATCAGTTGTGGTAGCAATTAATTTCGGAGTACTAGGTGTAATATAACTTCCGTCAGTTCTTAATACTGTTGTTCCACTAGTAGATGCTACAGTGACTGTAGGAAGAAAATTGTATCCAGAACCAGAACTGTCTACAAATACTCTAGTGATTTCACCAGTGTCTACAACTGCATCTTCCAAAACCATTTGGTCAGAGCTAGTAGTATATGTGTCGGCAGCTACAGCAAATTCTTCTAAGATAATTGGATGCCCAAGATCAGTGGATGTTGAATTTCCTGTTTCTAATCTAACAACATGAGAATTACCTGTAGCTTCTCTGAAACTAACACGATCATTATCTCTCAAAGTTACTCTTTTACTAAGTTTGATATTTGTTTGAGAATTTACAATTGTTACAGTGGTGCCGACACCAAGTCCAGAACCATAAGCTTCCATACCAACGATAATTGTGCCAGCAACATTATCCAATGTAATACTTGCAATATTTTCAATCACTGCACTATTAATAAGTCCTGTTGCATCTAAAACAGTGCCCTCTTCTAGACCAAGTTCAAAAAACTCAAGATGTTGATTTGTTGCATCTTCATAAACCATATGGAAGCCAGCATTGGTAGAAGAACTATCAGTTCCATCCAATAACAAAGCACCATCAATTACAGATACAAATCCAGTTGGAGAAGATATATTTTCTTGTGTAGTTGTAAATACTAAAGGATCACCAACTCTATGACCTGTTCCTGCACTATCAACAACAACGCCATTAACACCTCCCGCTAAAATTTCTTCAACTTCAACTGTAGCAGCACCATTTCCCAAATCAAGGTCAATGACTAAATCGTCACCGATAGAATTTAAAATACCATCACTGGTTATACTAACAGAAGCAACAACTCCTAAAACAAGAAAAGTTTGAGAGACATTTCTTGTCAAAGAAATACCTTCTATAGTTTCTCCAGATGTAAAAGTGCCAGACACATAACCAAGTTCAAATTCTGTTAATGATACCTCTCCTTGTTGAATTTCAATTGCATTTGATACAATAGCTGTTGCACCAGATGTTAGTCCTGTTATTTTTTGACTTAGTAATTCACTTCCCACAGATTGATTGAGGGAAGAAGTTCTCATTCTTTCTGCTCTAGTAAAACTAGAATCAGATGCTCGCATCATAAATTTATTTGGATAGACTACTTCAGCATCTAAATCTAATAAAATACGAATAAAGAGTTCAAAACTTTCACTTGTTCCTTTAATCCTATAAAGCTCACGAATATTTTTTATTAATTTTCGTTTGTCAATACCATCGGCTAACTTGCTTGGTATTGAATTCATAAACGAATAACTTAACTGATCTAAAAAATCATGTATTGTTCTATCAGCATCAGCATAATCTAAAAGTTGCTGAATATTTTGAACTGGATTACCACGATATCTTGTTACTGTTCCTTCAGCGGTGGATGTTGAACCAACAAGAGTTTCCCCAGTAATAAACTGCTGCTGTGAAGTTATAAACAGTCGATTGTTTCTCTGGTCATCAATTAAGATTGTAGCAGTTGCATTAGAGGTGCTACCAGTAATTATTTCTCCAGCGGAAAATTTTCCAACAGATTCTTCATAGACTATTTGATCTTTATTTTCATCTAAAATAAATTGAGCATCAAAAGTTTCTTGAAGAACATTATCAACTTGAGCCTCTACAATTAATTCAGCAGCTTCCAGATATTCATAATAGTATTTAATAAAGCGAGAAAACTGTGGATTTTCTTCTCTAACATAATCAGGCAATTGACCATCAATTAATGGAGAAATTTTTGCAGTTAAAGTAGATGTCGGTGGATTATCAAATGGTGCCATTTTAGTATCCAGATGTTGTTGTCGTATAAGATGATGTTGCTAAATCAGATATTGAGACAGAATTAGCATCACCAACTGATAAAGTATCAATGGTAACATTAACAATAGTGTTTATTAAATCTACTTCTAATATTTGATTTCTAACTGGTATAATATCTGAAGAATCTGGAATAGCTGTAAATCTAATTTGAGTTGAAGAAGCATTATCAACATCTGATACTGAAATTATATTAGTAGAGTTTAATGTTATTACCCCATTTGCATAATCGGCAACTCCAGCAGCAACATCTACATAAGTTTTAACTCCAGCAGATATGTAATATCTTCTTATATTTCCATTACCATCATCATCAAAAAACATTTCATTTATAGTATCATCATTAACTTTAAATCCAGTAGAAGCAATAATTCCTCCGGCCGCAGCATTATGGTTAGGGTGAGGAAAATAAAATTTATTATTAAAGTTTGTGACATATCCTGTTGATTCTGTAAGCGTAGGGGTAAAGAATTTTCCCATAACAACTTTGGTAATATTACTGATAATTGCTGCATTAGAATCATCAACCAACCTAGTTACTTGAGAGTGCCTAAAAGCACTATTAAATGCTTTTAAATTACTATTATTATAACTTGAAAGAGAATTTGTAATAATACTTTCTAGGGAATCTGATGTTTCTGTGGTAAGATTAGAATTAAATCTTGCAGCCACATTTAGTATAAGAAATACTGTGTCTGGGTCAACGATAACTGGTGAGATTGAAGCAACAGTAAATGGTGCAAGGTCTGTAACTAATCGTGCCTTTTCAGTAGTAGTTAGATTATTACCTGTTGTTGATTTAACTGATATAAAAACTTTTCCAAATTCTTGTACAGAACTGACGCCCAATACAGGATCAAAAGAACCACTCTCACCACCAAAAATAGATACTGCTTGTGTATTTGGATAAAATCTTTTTACAAATGTTTTATAATCTTCAGCTGTAACACATCTTCCTTGTGATGCAAAATCTAATGGAGCATTATATTTTATTGATTCAAGAGTTTCTGGAAAAGCACCTCCACTTGCAGGCTCAACCGTAGAAACTTGAATATCTATTACCGTATCAATAGCAGCTGCATTTATAAATGTGGTTGCCCTATTTGCAGCTGTTCTATTAGTCACTACATAAGTTAATACTACAATGTTGCCATCTGTAAGTGATTTTCCTAAAACACCATCACCAAAATAAACTTCATGTATTCCATTTTCAACTTCTTGTAGAAAATAATTTGCACTTGTTGAATTGATTTGTGAAATATCTGTTGTTTTTGCATATGTTTCGGTAGTTGTATCTGTTGCAGAAGTTTGGACTGCAACTGTTAACGTAGTTGTATCTGCTCTATTATTGGTCAAAATAAATCTTTGGTCAACATCGGCTGAATTAACAGCATATTGTGATGTGATAAATGTTCCTTCGTATATGGGAACACCTAAAAATTGAATATTGCTTCCTGTATTTGCAGCAGTAAATTCAGTTACAGTAACAAAGTTGTAATTAATATCCTCGATTGAAGTTGTAAATACTGTGTTAGCGGGAATTGATGCTGTAGCTTTAACAGAATCAAACAGAGTAACATCAATAATAGCTTTTGGCGCTCTTGCTGATGCAGACTCATAACCTAAAGTTTTTGCATGAGACACCACACTTGAACGAAGAGAGGAACTATCAAGGAACATCTCATTCGCAAGCATGTTCATATTAAACCCAAGGTAATGAGTGTTATATGCTAACACATCCAAAAGAACATTTATACCAGAACCTTCAAAATTATAATCTGTAAACTCACTTTGAGCTTCAAGAAAAGTTTTTAGATTGTTTTTAACATCATCAAAATCAAATTCTGAAACAATTAATCTTTTATCATTTGTTGCCATTATCGTAATCTCTCTAGAAATAAATCTACCTCTACAAGTTCTGTGGGGGCGTTAATAATAAAAAATGTAATTGTCAATTCATAAACATTTTGGTCTAAATCTGGTCTTGCGTTAACACTCATTAATCTGACTCTTGGTTCAAAATTTTCTATAATATCCTCAACTCTTTTTGTCAACATTATAGCTACAAATGGAGTCATATTTTCAAATAACATATCTCTCACGCCAGAACCAATTTCTGGATGAAAGGGTTTTTCATATACATTAGTTAGTACTAAATTTCTAACAGCACGTTTTATATTCGCAACGTCTGTTAATATATTTATATCACCACTAACAGGTTTCCTATTAAAGAAAAGATCAAGGTCACGATACTGCCGCACATTGCGTGATATATCGTTCTGTCCTTGTGCGTCTGTAAATCCTGACATGAGTACTCCTTCATTTATTTATAAGAACAAAATAAATATTATTATTTACAATGATCGTAGGTTTCAAATACTGTAAGTAATAGTCTTGGCGTTTCAATTTCAGATATATCATGAGGAATAGAAATATTTAATCTACACCATTCCTTTTCTGGAATTAAAACTTCATTTAATATTTCCATCCCCTCTTTACGATCATCGCCCCAAAAAGGTGCCGGATGAACGTGATGACCAGCATGATCTATCCCATCTTTTTCTTCTTTAATAGGTAACACATCAGGCAATTTCCAATGACGTGTATTTACATTAGAACCACCAGAAAATAATACATAATTAAAGATAAAAGGTCGCTGATTTATAACATGCATATGATCAACATGAATAGGTAGTTGTTCTTTAATAAGTTGATATCTTACTTGAATAGAATGTGGAAAATATGGTCTTAAAAAATTATATATTTTATTTGGTGGATCATAAGATTTGTAGTCTAATAATTTAGCAGCATATGCAATTTTAAAATTTTCTATTTCTTCAATATCATATATTAATAAATCTTCTGGAATTTTCGGAAGATATTTTACAAAATCTAAATATTCAAAACTATCAGTATTTGATAACTTTACATCTTCAAATTGTTTTAATTGTGTTTCCCAATAATATTTTTCTGCACTCTCACCACTATTCATAACGAAACTCCTCTATGATCGGTCTATATTCATGATCCTGACTATGAGCAATCTGAACCTCTGCTATTACCGCATCAATCTCTTCATGCCAATAGTTTAAAAATTTATGCACTCTTGGATACTCTGGAACTATATCCTTTGTCTGCCAAGTAAATTGTTGCAGGACATTGTTATAATCTGGCATCCAATACAATATGTTTAGTGTGACTAATTTTTTTATTATCATACTGGCACCGTAAAAGATGTCTCAGCAATTTCAAATGCTTCCTCTACAGCCACTAGAATACCTTCTGCGCTATTTCCACCAGTACCACGCACCGATCCGCCTAAAAATCCGTCAAAGCCTGCTTGAATTCCTGAAAGGTTGTCGGGTGCCCTAATTGTTTTAGTAGTTGTTTCCCCTTCACTTTTAGTAATAATTCTTGTTACTGAACCACCTTTAATAAAATCTATACGTTTTTTAATTTTCCTATCAAGCTTTTTAATATCTCTCATAACCATCCTGTTGAAATTATGATAAACAGTTATAAATCCTTTTATATTACTTGACTTTTCTGATACCGCACCCGAGTCAAATGGCAGTTCCTCTGTTTTATTTTCATTAAAAACAACTTTTCGTTTTCCTCCAGCAATTAAATTATGAGGAAAGGGTTTTCGATATTTTTTAAGAAGCTGCATTAATTTTTGATGCTCGAAAGTATATTTATTCTTAAATTCACTGAGTTCATCTTGAATAACTTTCAATTTTGTTATTTCTACTGCCGCATCACCAACAAGTTCAATAACAGGAGTTTTGGGAGGTAAAGATTTGTTAGTTGCTACAGCATCTTTTATTTTTGCGACTTGCGGTGAAGATGCAACTTTTGCCTTTATTGCATCAGCTTCAGCAACAGCATCTGCTTTGTCATATTCCTCTTTTACTTTATCACTAATTTCGCCACTTTCAGATGCAACAGCAACTTGAATAGCTTTAGTATTCTCTTTAAATTTTTCTGCGGTAACACTGGCATCCAAAGTTAATGGGGCATTTACAGATGATATCTCAGCAGCTGGAGTCAAAAGTGAAGACGCTGCTTCTTCTTCAATAAAATCATCTTCATCTAAACGCTCTGGGTCTGTATCTGGCATACCAACATCATCTGGTTTTAAAGCTGGTAAACCGTTTGGTCCAATCACAAAATTAGGAATTTCACCACCGGCCAAAATACTATCCAAAGAAAATCCACCGCCAGATAACGCACCTCCAAATTGAGATGCAATGTTTGCTAGTGCAGAAGCTGAACCAGTTTCAATTAAATTTGTTACTTCTGATATGAAACTAATATCTGGAGTTGATGGTAGTTCTGGAATTAATGACTTCATGTCCGCATCTAAAACACTCAATGAACTTCCCACTTCACTTTTTACATCATCAATTTCGGCCTCTAGTTTACCTTTAAGAGATGCCTTAATGCTATCAAATTGACTTACAAGTTTATTAAATTCTTCACTTGCTCCTAATAGGTTTGGTGTAGTAAAATCAACCATTTGTTTTTCCTACGGACCAGCAAACGTATTTGCTGAACCTGTTGCAACACTTGTACATCCTGATATTGCATCTCCTATTCTACCACAACCCTTTCCGTTTATGAATACCGTTGTCGATCCTGTAGCTATAGGTGCAGCATGAGTTGGACACGGGACGGCGGTTGGAATCAAATGTGGTGTATTGTTATCACCCTGTCTTGATATACCTGTACCATTTACAATTACGTCAGGACTTAACGCAGACCTTAGTGGTGTAGAACAATGTGTTACATCTGCATCAACTGAGTTGCCTCTACATATTGCTGGCACGTTCTTTCTCCATTAGTTCTTGCAATCGTCCATTCCACACTGACATTGCTTCGTGTTGTTCATCTGTATGATTGCCGTCTTCCCCAGCTGGTTCTGGGTTATCAGGTAAAAACTTAATCACATGATCAAAAGTTTCTGGTATATCTTCATACTTATCATAGGTAACCAATTCACCATTTATTAAAAATTGAAATTCAGCCATGTCTTATCCTATGGGTTCAAGTTAATATTCGGACCACCAGTAATTGTAATGTCACCACCAGAAGTATGTGTCCAAGTACTACCAGTAGTAGATGCTCTAGTTGTACCAACGGTTTCAGTGTATGTGGTTCCAGATTTTACTAATGTTTTTAATGATGATTGTATATTGATATTAGTACCAGCACCAATCGCAACAATTCCTGTTGTTGTTTTCAATGACATATTATTCTTAGCATTTATTATTACGTCACCAGCCGTAGATGACTCTGTAATGTCATTTGTAACAAGCAAACCAAACTCACCACCAACTGCTCTCTTCTCATTACCACCGATTGCAACATCATAATCTCTTGCGCCATCTTTTGCACTACCGATACTGTATTTAACAGCCTGTCTAATATCAAAAGCATGACTTCCTAAAACTTCTTCCTCACGATTACCACCGCCTGCTTTCTCTCCCCTCACACCAACTCGTATTCTTTGGTTCTTATGAATCTTGGTATACGAATCACCTTCAATCTCTAAAACATAATCACCTTTGATAAGTTCATTCTTATTACCATTAACAGTTAGATTGAGGTCGCCTTCTATAAGTATGCTTTTATCTTTAATAACAATTTCATAACTCTCACCGACAACCTTTACAACCTTGTCTCCTGTAGGATGTATCTCTGTAAATGTTCCAGATATGTGTTGCTGCAATAATCTAGCACCGCCTGGAGTGTCATCTATTTCATGAATATGCCCGTGTTCACTTTCATGCACATGATTATATGGATAGAAGGATGGGGCATTTGATTTTGCGGGTGGCTCATCCCATGTTTTTCTTATGTCCTCCGTAACGCCCGGTTGAACATTTCTTGCAAAAAATGGTTTTGTTGAAATAGGAACTGCTAGTTGTTGCATTCCTCGTCTTTTAAGAAGAGAAGGATGTTGCTCACCAATTGAACCACGAATTAATCTGTTTGTGTCTGGTTCATTTAAAGTTTTTGGGTATACACCATTTGGATCAAAAAACCCCCTCGTCGTATCACCTTCTTCTACAGGCATACCGGGAATTGAACCTAATATCATTGGTTGTTGCATATTAGAAGAATCTAAAAAGAAACCAATAACATGTGTTCCCTCAACTAGAAAGGGTGGTGTATTTCCCATTCCAGCCATAGAGGGAGTGTCCGTTGGAGCCATGACTTGTGCCCACGGTAAGTCTTCTATTGGAAGAGCATCTACATCATCTGTATGTAAACCAATACATCTAACACGGACTCTTCCGGCTTTTTGAGGATCATGTCTATCTTCAACAACCCCAGCAAACCAGAAAAAACCATCCATGCCCATAAAATCTTGTGTCATTATTAATCCTCACATATATGTGTAATTATTTATAAGGATTAATGTAGGTCAGGGTCACGTCCCAATCTAGCTGGCAGGTTATATTTTTCTATTCTTACTACTTTGCCCTGCTCATTTAAAATCTCCATCACTGTGATCGCATCATTGTAAGACAAACCTTCTTCCAAGATTTGCTCTTCTATTACTCGATATTTAATCATGGTTTTATATTTAGGTAATAACTTCATCCAGCGTGATAAAATCTGTCTTACCCCTAGTAGATTCAACCTCTAGGTAAAGAGAATTAATGTTCTTTTCTTTTACCTTTCGATAATCCTTACCCTTCTTAGACCAATAGCAGAAATTCTCATTTATAAATTTTACATCTTCATACTTGTCAGAAGAGATTCCGACTACCTTAGACGTAAACATCTCATTACAATAGTCTTTAAACTTTACAGTTTCACCAATCATAACACATTCCTTTACTAAATGTTAACACTGCCATATTTTGAATACTGACCGTTTATTTGTATGCTTCTTCTTTTAACCCGAGCAAAAGGTGATATCATTGACATCATATGCTGAACGGGTGGTAAATTAGTTCCCATCACTAACTTATTGCCGTGGGGTGTAATTGCTGCCCATTCATCTTTTTTAAAAGTTGAAGGCCTCCAAAGAAACAATCCACCCCACTCAGCGTGCCACTCTCTCATTAAATATAATGTTGCAAACCATGGACGTGTCTCAATTGAGGTTTTGTCAAATTTTCCAGTTCCTAGATGCGAGTGAGGATTTAATTGTGAATAAGGATAATTATAGAAATAATTAGCAATAAATCCCCCAGACCTCTTTGGAATAACATCTGCTAATATTTCAGTTAATAAATCCTTTACTTCTGAAGATACTTGAGTTGAAACACAATGTCCCGCCCCAAACCCACTCATTGTTTTTTCATAATGCATCTCATCAACTTCTTGAAAAGTATGAAGAAGCCAAGCTTGCGTCTTCTCATAATCATCAAACTCTTGTTCTATTTGAAGCCAATTACGTTCTGTCATAACATTATCAAATATTGTCACACAATTATTATCATGCATAATTTTATTTTCAGTATCAACCATACTTAAACTCCGTCTCTGCTGCAAGGTCCAACTGATGCATGATATCCTCAGTGAAATACTTTTCGGGATCATTCAGAATTGTCTTACCAAACTGCTTACTTCCATCTGGCAATTCAAACCGTGTACTCACCTTCTTAAAGATTTCATACTTCTCTGCTAACTCTAACAGGCCATAGTACTTGTCAAGACCCTTATCATAAGTTAGCTTAACATCAACCATCTTATTCTCTTTGGTTAATCGACTCTTATGATTCTTACAGTGAATGATATTACCAACTACCTCAGTACCGTCTTTCTCTTTCCTCTTGCTGAGATAGATGATACTACTCGCAGCATACTTTAGACCGCTTCCGCCGCCCATCTCCTTTTGTGGAAACATACTTCCAACCACATCGTATGTATGGTTCGTAACCACCATCGGCACTTTCGCCCGACCAAGCTTCAATGTCAGAACTCGAAACGCCGCTTTGAGAACCTGTGCCCGTGTCATGTCTCTTGTCTCTTTACCTTCAGCAGTATCCTCAACTTCCTTGGTGGTAGATAACATACCAAGTGAGTCGAGACACATGAACATAGGCTGTCGCTCAGACTCCGCTGTCTCCAAGTACTTGTCAAGCACCTTGAGAGATTGTGTGCGAAACTCCTGCACAGTAGTAACCTGTGCTAATACCATACGCTTCGGATCAATCCCCCTGTCAACCACCATCTGCTTTGTAATCGCACTTTCACTCTCAAAGAATATGACACCCGCATTTGGATCACTGTCGAGAAAACTCTTAATCATACCCATAAGAAAATATGTCTTACCTGTCGCACTCTCTCCCGCAATCGCAGTAATCTTGTTCGATGGTAATCCCCCATTAATAGAACCACTCAACAATGCATTGAAGATATAACTCCCCGTATCAATAAATGAAATCGTATCATCTACATTGTCAACTACCTCTGCATATTCATTACCAATTGCTTTAGTAATTTCTTTTAAAAATTCACTCATATATTAGTCTCCTTTCATATTACATAGCCATGTATTCTTTTAATATCTCTTTCAACATTGAACTTTCCACCGGGACGAACTCGGCGTGGAAGGTGTATATAAACGCTTTCCATTGATCAGACTCACCCAAATAGGATGTTTATTGTTTCTGAGTAAGCGAAAATTATTTCTTGTCACAAGTTTTACAAGTTCAGAATGTCTACACATAACTTATCAGTCCTTTCAATTTATAGCATCGTAGAGAAACCATGCATAAACAGACATGGTAACAACATATAATAAACCCACATATAAAGCCCACTTCAATAATGTAAACATATTCTTTCTCCGTTATCATTCTATTAGTATAGTACATAGAAAAAGGTTTGTCAAGTAAAAAATACACAGGAAAAAAAATAACTGAGAGTGTCACAGAGTACATTCAGATAAAGGGGGGGTAGTATAGAGGACAGGGAACCTAGTGCAGTTATAGCTTGCACATTGATATTTAAAAACAATGCACCCCCTTGCATTTAAAAAAAGAGAGAGTGTCGGTCCACCTAGCTATTCAGCAATATACGCAAGACCATTCGTGACACCCTCTGAGTTTCTACGACAACCTCTCTCTAATACACCACTACACCATTGATCGCTCTAAACTCAAACCTACTCACAGCATCCTCGTATGGGGCCTCAAAGACCTCACAGTCAGTGAATGTATCTTTCCTGACCTCTATCTCATATATGTAACTTCCCTTAGCCCACAGATAGACTGGAACGCCATCAGTGGTATATCCCTTAGCAGCGAGAGTAGTCATATTCATCAAACCTTTCGTGGGAGAGACTAGCAGTGTCATATGACCTAACAGGCGGTTCCTGTTCCAGAAGTCTCTCTCCATTGTTCTTATTATCGCATATACTGGGAGGATTGTCAAGAAGAATCTTTGCTTATTTCAAAGTTATTTCGATGATCGCACAGATAATACCAACAGTTGTTCCACCAAGTGCTACATAAAGATAATTCATAATCACTAACCTCTAATGTTTACTCTCTCAACATACTCATTATGCACCATTGTCAAGGGTTTGTCAAG